>OJDA01000058.1_pt1 | contig 51681 bp, 50 predicted proteins | sample 1592551 | NCBI WGS metagenome assembly OJDA01 (sample SAMN05416810, study PRJEB24817) | seawater metagenome | isolation source: Sea water | place: Canada:Atlantic | collected 2013-07
TCTACACACTGCATATCGTCGGCAGCGTCAGATGTGTATAAGAGACAGCCCCAGCGATTCCTCATGGGCCCCGGCCCCGGCCCGGTGGCCCCCAGCGTTCTTGAAGCGCAAGCCGCCCCCACCATCGGCCATCTCGATCCGGCGTTCATCGAGCTGATGGACACGCTGCAAGGCCAGTTGCGGCAGGTGTTTCGCACCGAAAACGCCTTCACCATGGCGTTTTCCTCGCCGGCAACGGCGGCCATGGAGGCCTGCATCGTCAACGTTCTGGAGCCCGGTGACCGGGCCTTGATCTGCATCAATGGTGTATTTGGCATGCGTCTGGCCGAAATGGCGCGTCGCTGCGGTGCCGAGGTCGACACCCTGAGTTTTGACTGGGGCCGCGCGGTCGATCCCGAGCAGGTCGCCAGGCACCTGCACGACCACGCCCCCTACAAGTTGGTGGCCTGGGTGCAGGCTGAAACCTCCACCGGCGCGCTGAGCGACTCCCGGCGCCTCGCCGAACTGACGCGCGAAGCCGGCGCTCTGAGCCTGGTCGATGCCGTGACCGCGATTGCCGGGGTGCCATTGGAAGTGGATGCCTGGGGCCTCGACATGGTCTACGCCGGCTCGCAGAAATGCCTCAGTGCACCGCCCGGCCTGGCGCCGCTGACGGTGAGTGCGCGCGCGCTGGAGGCCTGTCGCAACCGCAAGACGCCGGTGCAGAGCTGGTTCATGGACTTCTCGCTGCTGGGCGGCTACTGGGGTGGCGAGCAGCGCCGCGCCTATCACCACACCGCGCCGGTCAACGCACTGTACGGCCTGCATGAAGCGCTCAGGCTGGTGCTGGACGAAGGTCTGGAAGCCCGCTGGGCGCGCCATCAGCGCATTGCCGGATTGCTTGCAGACGGCCTTGAGGCGATGGACATCAACATCGTGCCGCCGGTGGCCGAACGACTGCCGCCGCTGACCACGCTGAGCATTCCCGATGGCGTGGACGACGCGGCATTGCGCCGCTGGCTGCTCGACACCCACAGCCTGGAAATTGGCGCCGGCCTCGGCGCGCTGGCGGGCAAGGCGTGGCGCATCGGCCTGATGGGCCATGGCTGCACCGAAGCGGCCGTGCAGCGGGTGCTCGGCGCGCTGGAAGAAGGCCTGAAGAAGACCGTCGGCGCTGCGGCGTAAAAACGCTATTCGAGCAGGGGCTCGTTGAGCACGCCGCCCGCGTCCGGACGGTTCTGATAAAGCCGGTAGCTGATGAACAGGCCACCGGCAATCGCCGAGTCGCTTTCCACCAGCGGGCTGTTGCGAAAGCGGGCGCCATCGAGGCGGGTGTAGCGACCGAAAACGCCCCAGCGCCAACGCTTGCGGCCTTCGCTCCAGCTCAGGCCAAGCGCGCTGCCGCCGTAGCCGCCCCTGGCGGCAAAGCCCGGCCGTTCGGGCGTGATGAAGGCGTCCGCCACGTCGTAGTAGTAGGCGTGGTGTTCGCCGCTGGCCCAACGGCTGCCGAGGCTGACCGACACCACCCGCGCGTGCTCGGGTTTGCCGACCCGAAAGCCGGCGCGAAAGGTCGGGTTGAACACCCAGCCGGCCGCCTCGCTGTTCTTCAGGTTGGTGGCGATCACCGCCCGCAGCGGAAAGCTCAAACGATAACGGCGGTTGGCGCGGTCCAGCGCGCCCAGTTCCACGTCCAGGGTCGGTCCCAGCTCCAGCGTCGGCAGCAGGCGTGGCATGCCCTGGCGGGGCGGCTCGTCGCGGCCGCCCGGCAGACTGCCCGAGCCACTGATGCTGAAACTGGTGCGCGGATTCAGGGGCAGCCGCGCGCGGGCACCGTCACCGCCCAGCCGCAGGCGCTCGCTGGTGTAGCGCACGTACGGGAAGGGCAGAGCGCCCACCTGGCCGCGATCTGAACCGGGGTAATTGGGGTAGGCGAACGCGCTGGCGCCAATGCCCAATTCAAGGCGTCCGTCGAACAAGGGTGCCGGGGCGTCGTCCCCAGGTGCAGCCACCTCGTCGGCCGCAAAGGCGGCTGCGCTTGCCAGCAGGCTGCACAGACCGGCGGCGATCAGCGCTCTCATCCGGGCCGCACGCGCTGCCGCCATTCCGCGGCGCGCGCCACGATGGCATCTTCGTCCAGCGTGGTCAGCATCCGGTTGCGCATCAGCGCCTGGCCGGCCACGTAGCTGTGCGTGACCTGCTCACGCGAGGCCGCATAGACCACCTGGGAGATGACGTTGTACAGCGGCTGGGTACTGACATCGTTGAGGTTGATGGCGATGAAGTCGGCCCGCTTGCCGGGCACCAGCGAGCCGATTTCGCGGTGCACGCCCAGGGCGCGGGCACCGCCCAGGGTGGCCGCGTGCAGGGCTTCAGTGGCCGACATCGCCATGGCGTCGGCGGCCACGGCCTTGGCCAGCAGGGCGGCGGTGCGCATTTCGCCCAGCATGTCGAGATCGTTGTTCGAGGCCGCGCCGTCGGTGCCGATGGCGACGTTGACGCCCGCCGCCATCAGCTTGCCGATGGGGCAGAAGCCCGAGGCCAGCTTCAGATTGGACTCGGGACAGTGCACAACACTGATTTTATGTTCAGCGGCCTGCGTGATTTCTTCGCCGGTCAATTGCGTCATGTGCACGGCGATGAAGTCCGGGCCGAGCATGTCGAGGTCGCGCAGCCGCGCCCACGGCCGCTGGCCGCTGGCGTCGACCGCCATTGCCACTTCAGCTGCGGTTTCGTGCACGTGCATGTGCACGCCGATGTTCAGCTCATTGGCGAAGATGCGCAGCTTGCGCAGCGGCGCGTCCGAGACCGTGTAAGGCGCGTGCGGCGCGAAGACGGTCTTGATGCGCCTGTGGCCGTGCAGGCTGTCGTGCACCTCGCGGCCCTTGTGGATGTACGCATCGGCGTTCTTGGCCCAGCCAGTGGGAAAGTCGAGCACGATCAGCCCAACCACCGCCGCCATGCCGGCCTTCTCGACACGCTGCGCGGTGACGTCGGGGTGAAAATACATGTCGTTGAAGCAGGTGGTGCCGCTCTTGATCATCTCGGCCATGGCCAGATCGACCCCGTCGGCACAGAACGCGGGCGAGACGTGCGCCGCTTCGGCAGGCCAGATGTGCTGGTTGAGCCAGTCCATGAGGGGCAGGTCGTCGGCCAGCCCGCGCAGCAGGCTCATGGCCGCGTGGGTGTGCGCGTTGATCAGCCCCGGCAGCACCACGTGGTGGGGCAGTTCCAGCGTTTCGCGCGGCTGGAAGGCGGCCTCGGCTTCGGAGCGCGGAAGAATGGCGATGATCTGCCCGCCGTCGATGGCCATCGAGGCCTGTTCCAGCACCACGTGGCCCGGCTCCACCGGCACCAGGTGGCGCGGATGCACTAACAGATCAATGCTTTGCAACGTGAGCCCCTTACACTTGCGGAATTGAGTTGAGTGTATCGGAGCCCTTCTGCAATGACCTTGCCTGACGCCGCTGTCCAGCCCATCCAATGGCACGGAGACGCCCTCGAACTGCTTGATCAGCGAGTGTTGCCGCTGCGCACCGAGACGGTTCGCTGCGTCTCGGCCATCGAGGTGGCCAAGGCCATCCACGAGATGGTGGTGCGCGGCGCCCCGGCGATCGGCATTGCCGCCGCATACGGCCTGGTGCTGGATGCGCGTGCCGGGCGCGACCTGGTCGACGCCGCCGGGGTGTTGGCGGTGTCGCGACCGACGGCCATCAACCTGCACTGGGCCCTGGCCCGGTTGACGGCGCTCAAAACCACCGATGCCGATCGTCTCGAAGCCGAAGCGCAGGCCATCTTCGCTGAAGACCTCGATCAGAATCACCGCATGGGCGCACTCGGCGCGGCCCTGATCGAGCCCGGCGCGCGGGTGCTGACCCACTGCAACACCGGCGCGCTGGCCACGGCCGGCCACGGCACGGCGTTGGGGGTGATCCGCACGGCCTGGGCCAAAGGGCTGCTCGCCGAGGTGTTTCACACTGAAACCCGTCCCTGGTTGCAGGGCGCCCGCCTCACTGCGTGGGAGCTTCAGCAGGAGCGCATTCCCAGCCGGATGATTGCCGATGCGGCGGTCGCGCAATTGATGCAGGCCAAGAAGGTCGACTGGGTGATCGTGGGTGCCGACCGCATTGCCGCCAACGGCGACACCGCCAACAAGATCGGCACCGCCACCCTGGCCATCGTGGCCAAGCACTATGGCGCCAAGGTGATGGTGGTCGCGCCCAGTGGCACGTTTGATCTGAACACTCTGCGCGGCGCAGACATTCCCATCGAAACCCGCCCGGATGCCGAGTTGACGCACTTTCGGGGCGAGGCGATCGCGCCGGCAGGGCATCGCGCGTTCAACCCGGTGTTCGACGTCACGCCGGCCGGCCTGATCGACGCCATCGTCTGTGAAAAAGGCGTGCTGACGGCGCCCTACAGCGAAAGCATCCGCAGCCATCTCGGCAAAACCTGAGCGGGCGTCGCATGGCTGGCGGAAAGCCGCGCCGTTATGATCGGGCGCTGATGAGCCTCCGTCCCCTCCATCTGCTGCTGGCCGTCGCGCTGCTCTGGCGCGGGCTGATGCCGGTGGGCGTGATGGCGATGCCCGGCGAGACCGGATTTGAAGTGCGCCTCTGCGGGCTGAGCGGCGGCACCGTGGTGCTCGATTTTGGCTTGGACGAGGCCGATCCGCAGCCGGCCATGGACCACGGCGGCGAACATTGCCCCTTGTGCGCCAGCGTGGCCAGCGTGGCCTTGCCGACGACCGTTGATATGGCAATGCCCGCCGCCCTCGTCGGCCCGGCGCGGCCGCCGGGTTTCAATGATGCCGCGCCGCGCGGCCCGCCCCTGCAGCCGGTTGCCCGGGGACCGCCGCTGCTCATTTGACGTCACGCCTGAGGCCGCATCCGCGGCTGTCAATCGTCAATCAAATGAGCAAGACCCATGAAATCATGCAGTGTGGTGTGCGCCTGGACCCTGGCGCTGGGATGTGCAAATGCCGCTGCGGCCGACGCGGTGGTGTTGGATGAAATCACCGTCACCGGTCAGTCACCCGAAGCCGAGGTGGTGCGCGACGCGCGCGAACAGATCGAGCGTGTGCCCGGCGGCGTGGCCGTGGTGGGCCGCGAAGCCTTCGAAGACCAATACGCCCTGACGTTTCGCGACACGCTGGGCCTGGTGCCGGGCGTGTTCGCCCAGCCGCGCTTCGCCGAAGAAGTGCGTCTGGTGATTCGCGGCTCGGGCCTGGGGCGCAACATTCACCTGGGCGGGGTGACGCTGCTGCAGGACGGCGTGCCGATCAATCTGTCCGATGGCAGCGGTGACTTTCAGGAAATCGACCCGGCGGTGATCCGCCATCTGGAGGTCTACAAAGGGGCCAATGGCCTGGTGCACGGGGCCAGCAGCCTGGGTGGCGCCATTGTCATCAACACGCCCACGGCCTTGACCACCGAGCCGTATCGCTTCAGCTTCGACAGCGGCAGCTTCGAAACCCGTCGTGGCAACGCGCAGATCGCCCATAAGGGCCAGGGCTACGACGTGTTTGCCAGCGTCACCGCCGCCCGTGCCGAAGGCTGGCGCGACAACGCCTTTGGCCGCAGCACCCGTTGGGCTGGCAACCTCGGCATTCCCCTGGGACCGCGCGGCGAGACGCGGTTCTATCTGGCGCGCAATGACATTCGTCAGCGGCTGCCCGGCAGCCAGACCCGCGAAGATGCCCTCAGCAATCCTCGCGGCACATCGGATGCCAACATGGCCAACCGCGCAGCGCGCGACATCGACTCCACCCGTATCTCCAATCGCACGATCCTGGCCGTTGGCCCCGGGGTGGTGACCGTGACCGGGTATTTCTTCGACAAGGCGCTGTTTCACCCGCTGAGCTTCGGCATCATCGATCAGGACGGCCAGTTCTATGGGGGGGGCGCCGCCTATGGGGCGACAGCGGGCGCGCATCGGGTCACGCTGGGGGTGAATCTGCGGGCAGGCGACAACGACGCCCGCATCTTCGCGCCCCTGTCCGGCGCAGGCTTCGCCGAGCAGCGCAGCGACAACCGCGAGCAGGCCCGGCACCTGAGCGTCTACGGCCAGCACGAATGGACATTTGATCCGGCCTGGACCGTGATCAGCGGCGTGCAGGTGATTCGCGATGAGCGCGACTTTGAAAATCGCCTGAACGCGGAGCAGAGCGCCGAAAAAACCTACGACGGCGTCTCGCCCAAGCTCGGGTTGATTTTTCGGCCTGCCGCGTCGCAGCAGCTGTTCGCCAACATCAGCCGCAGCTTCGAGCCGCCGACCTTTTTCGAGCTGAACCAGACCAATCAGCCCGACAACCCCGGCTTCGTGCCGCTAAAGGCGCAGAAGGCCTGGACGCTGGAACTCGGCAGCCGCGGCACGCTGGGCGCCCATGCCTACGAGGTGAGCGTCTATCGCGCGGCGGTCGACGATCAGCTGCTGGGATTCAGTGTCGATCCCGCCGCGGGCGTTCCCGCCGCCACCTTCAACGCCAAAGCCACCACGCTGCAGGGCATCGAAGCGGGGCTCACCAGCCCCCTGTGGGCGCATCCATCGGGCTACACGCTTGCGCATCAGATCGCCTGGACGTTCAACGACTTCAGGTTTGACGACGACCGCTTCTATGGCGACAACCGCCTGGCCGGCGTGCCGAAGCATCTGTTGATCAGCGAGCTCACCCTCACGACCCCGGTCGGCATCACGCTGCGGCCGCAGGTGGAGTGGAGCCCGTCCGGCATGTGGGCGGATTTCGCCAACACCGAAAAGACGCCCGGCTACGCGGTGCTCAACCTCAGCCTCAGCACCGACCTGGCGGGCGGCATCAGCGTGTATGTCGATGGCCGCAATCTGCTGGATCGGCGCTATATCAACAGCGTGTCCACGTCCGCCGATTTCAGCGCTCTGCAAGCGTTCCAGCGTGCCGGCTTCTGGCCCGGCGAAGGCCGCGGCATCTTCATGGGCGTGCGCTGGGTGCCCGGCGCATGAGCGGCCGGCGCCTGCACCGGCGGTTGTCGGTCTGGGCAGCGCTGGCGGTGATCGGGTGGGCCCTGTCCGGGCTCACCCATCCGCTGATGAGCCTGCTCGGCCCGCGCGCCGCGCGCTTTGCCCCGCCGTCACCGGTCATCGGCCCCTTGCCGGAGGGCTGGGCATCGGGCCTGCAGCACGACGGCGTGACGGCTCTGTCCGGCCTGCGGCAAGTGATACTGGATGGCGAGGTGGTGTTGCAGCTGCAGCAGACGCCGGGAGCCCCGCTGCGTTATGCCGCGCGCGCCAGCGGGCCGTACCAAGACCGTGATGCCGACTACGCCGCCGAACTGGCACGCCACTACGCCGGCCGGGAGGCGGCGAGGGTGGCGTCGTTCGAGCACATCACCGCCTTCTCGGACCGTTATCCCAGCGTCAATCGCATCCTGCCGGTGTGGCGGGTGCGTTTTGACGATGGCCTTGAGCTTGACGTGAGTACCGCCGAAGGCCGGCTGGTCGGGGTCAGTGACGCCAGGCGGCGGGCGCTGAGTGCGGTGTTTCGCAACGTGCACACGCTGGCGCCGCTGCAACCGTGGCCGTGGCTGCGCCTGTCATTGATGCTCGCGCTGCTTGCCGCCATCTGGGTGCTGGCCTTCGCCGGGCTGCGCATGCTCTGGCAGCGCGGCCGGCAGGGCCGCGTGCGCCGGCTGCACCGCTGGGGCGGGGCGCTGCTGTTTCTGCCGCTGCTGGCGTGGAGCGGCACCGGCGCCCTGCACCTGTTGCATGGCCGCCTTGCGCCGGCCGCCGCCACGCCGGGCTGGGCCACCGTCCCGCCCGAGGCACTGACGCCGCTGGCCGCTCTGGATCTGCGTCAACTGTGGCTGCACGAGGGTGAGGTCTGGGGCCTGGACCCCGATGGGCACTACCAGAACGGACGCCAGGTGCTCAGCCCCGCAGAGATGGCGCAGAAGGTCGCCGGCGTTGCCGGCGAGGTGCGCCTGGTCACCACCTTTGCGCCGGACTACGGCTTCATCAACCGCCGCCTGCCGGTGTGGCGCGTGACCGGTGCCGACGGCCAGCGCCGCTTCGTCGATCTGATGCAGGGGCGGGTGGTGGCGCAGGTCAGCGCGCTTGATCGCGCCGAGCTCTGGACCTTCACCCAGGTCCACAAATGGCAACTGGCCGATGGATTGGGGCGCGCCGCTCGCGATGCCGTGATGAGCGCCTTCGCGGCCCTGCTGCTGGCCTTGGCCATCGCCGGACTGTGGCTGCGCCTGAGGCGCCGCAAAAGCGGCTCAAGGGCCTGAACATGCTAAAATTTTGGGTCTAAAAATCCAATCGAATCGAAGCCTCGACCCACCGGGTTGCAAGGCTTCGCGGGGCACGCCAGATGAGTGAATTTGCCAAGGAGGTCTTGTCCGTCAATCTTGAGGACGAGATGAAGCGCTCGTACCTCGATTACGCCATGAGCGTGATCGTGGGGCGCGCCCTTCCTGACGCCCGAGACGGCCTCAAGCCGGTGCACCGCCGCGTGCTGTTCGCGATGAAGGAACTGGGTAACGACTTCAACAAGCCGTATAAAAAATCAGCCCGCGTGGTCGGTGATGTCATCGGTAAATACCACCCGCACGGCGACTCGGCGGTGTACGACGCCATCGTGCGCATGGCGCAGCCGTTTTCCATGCGCTACGTGCTGGTGGACGGGCAGGGCAACTTCGGCAGCGTCGACGGCGATTCCGCTGCCGCCATGCGCTACACCGAAATTCGCATGGCCAAGCTGTCGCACGAACTGCTGGCCGACATCGACAAGGACACCGTCGATTTTCAGCCCAACTACGACGGCGCCGAGCATGAACCCGTGGTGCTGCCGGCACGCGTGCCACTGCTGCTGGTCAACGGCAGCGCCGGCATTGCGGTCGGCATGGCCACCAACATTCCGCCGCACAACCTCACCGAGGTGGTCAACGGCTGCATCGCGCTGATCGACAATCCCGAGCTGACCATTCCGGAGCTGATGCAGTACATCCCGGCGCCCGACTTCCCCACCGCCGGGTTGATGCTCGACGCCCACGGCGTGGTCGATGCCTACACCACCGGGCGGGGCCGCATCGTGCTGCGCGCCCGCACCCACCTTGAGCCCAATGGCAACGAGCGTCAGACCATCATCGTCGACGAGCTGCCGTATCAGGTGAACAAGGCGCGGCTGCTGGAGAAAATTGCCGAGCTGGTCAAGGAAAAGCGCCTGGAGGGCATCTCCGAGCTGCGTGACGAGTCCGACAAGGACGGCACGCGCATGGTCATCGAGCTCAAGCGCGGCGAGAACCCCGAGGTCGTGCTCAACAACCTCTACCAGAACACCCAGCTGCAGACCGTGTTCGGCATCAACATGGTGGCGCTGGACCAGGGCCAGCCCAAGCTGCTGTCGCTGAAGTCGCTGCTGGAAATCTTTATACGTCACCGCCGCGAGGTGGTGACGCGTCGCACCCGTTACCTGCTGAAGAAAGCCCGCGAACGCGCCCATGTGCTGGAAGGGCTTACAGTGGCACTGGCCAACATCGACGAGGTGATCGCCCTCATTCGCCGTTCGCCCACCGGTGCGGACGCCAAGACGGGATTGATGGAGCGCGTGTGGCAGCCCGGCCCGGTGCTGGCGATGCTGGAGCGCGCCGGCGCAGACGTGTCGCGCCCGCTGGAGTTGGCGGCCGAGTTCGGCATCATCCACGGCCACCAGCCCGACCCCGGATACCGTCTGTCCGAAGCCCAGGCCCAGGCGATTCTCGATCTGCGCCTGCAACGCCTCACCGGCCTTGAGCAGGACAAGATCATCGAGGAGTTCCGCACCCTGCTGGAAGCCATCCTCGACTACCTCGACATCCTTGGCTCCGAATCCCGTCTGCTCAACGTGATCCGCGAAGAGCTGGAAGCCGTGCGCGATGGCTTTGGCGATGCGCGCCGCACCGAGATTACCGACGCCGCGCTCAACATTGCCCGCGAAGACCTCATCACCCCGCAGGACATGGTGGTCACCCTGTCGCACGCCGGGTATGTGAAGGCCTTGCCGCTGGAGGAATACCAGGCGCAGAAGCGCGGCGGGCGCGGCAAGATGGCCACCAGCACCCGCGACGAAGACTTCGTCGACCGCCTGTGGGTGGCCCACTCGCACGACACCCTGCTGTGCTTCAGTTCGCGCGGCCGCGCCTACAAGCTGCGGGTGTTCGAGCTGCCCGCCGGCTCGCGCGGGTCGCGCGGCAAGCCGTTCAATAATCTGCTGCCGCTGGAAGACGGCGAGAAGATCAACGTCACCCTGGCCATTCAGTCGTTCCAGGATGCCAACTACGTGTTCATGGCCACCCGCCGCGGCACGGTGAAGAAGACGCCGCTGGAAGCGTTCCAGAACGTGCGCAGCAGCGGCATCATCGCCGTTGACCTGCGCATGGACGACGAACTCATCAACGTGGCGCTGACCTCGGGCGAGAACGACATTCTGCTGTTCTCCGACGCCGGTCGCGTCATCCGCTTCAACGAAGCCAATGTGCGCAGCATGGGACGCGGCGCCACCGGCGTGCGCGGCATGCGCCTGATTCGGGCGGGCAGCCACGAGGCCGAAGACGTCGTGGCGGTGGACGAAACCGACGAAACCGATGCCGACGACACCGGCACGACCGCCACCGATGTGCAGGTGATTGCCATGATCGTCGCGGAGACCGGTTTCGACGTGCTCAGCGTGACCAGTCAGGGCTTTGGCAAACGCACGCCCATCGACCAGTTCCCGCTGCGCGGTCGGGGCGGCCAGGGCGTGATCGCCCATTCGCTCAACGACAAGACCGGTGACCTGGTCAGCGCGTTGGTGGTGGATGACAGCCACGAAATCATGCTCATCACCGAGGCGGGCACGCTGATCCGTACCCGCGCGTCCGAAGTGCGGATAGCGGGCCGTAACACCCAGGGCGTGCGCATCATGAAACCGGATGCCGGCGATCGCATCGTCGGCATCGACCGCTTCGCAGTGGAAGAGGAAGAAGGCGTACTCGACCTCGACGCCGCCAAGGGTGACCTTGGCGCCGACGACGCAGGCGCCGCGCCCAACGCGCCCCCAGACGCCGAGCATTGAGTCCAGACACACCCGGAGCGCTGCAAGCGCGCCGGGTGTGTCTTGGGCCGGATACCGGCGCTCGTATCTGCGTCCGCCTTGCGCCCCTTCGCCCGCCACGGCGCGGCGATTGGCGGCGTCATGCCGTTCAAGAAGTCCCGCGCCGTGGCAACCCCGGCGCCGCGATGACCTGCACCTGAGGGTGCGCGGGTCGGTCTGGGCCCAGCGCACGTCCACGTTGCCCTTGAAGAGTCCCACATCGATATTGTTTCGTGCGGGGCATTGCGCATAACCTAACAGCACCTGTTAGACTTTGCGCCCATGAACTTCAGCGTACACATCGACGAGGAAACGCTGGCCCGCGTGCAGGCCGCCGTGGCCCGTGTGGGCATGACGCGCAACCGGCTCATTGTCACTGCGGTGCAGGAATGGCTGACCCGCAACGAGGCCCGCGACTGGCCGGACAACCTCAAGGCCCATTTCGCGAACCCCGCGCCGTCCCTCATGGACCAGACCCTGGATGTGCAGCAGTGGCGCGACGCGCTGCCCGATGCCGCCGCCGCCGAGCGACGCTGGTGAAGTATTTGCTCGATGCCGAAACCGTGATCGCCGCCGTGAAGGGTCGCCTGCCCGTGGTCCTGAGGCTGGGGCAGCTCAAGCCCGACGATGTGGCGGTGTCGGTGATCTCGCGCCTCGAAGTGGAGGCCGCCCTGCGCAGCCAGGCGCAGCGCAACAACCAGCACGGCGTGCTGCTGAAGAGCTGGTTCGACACGGTGCGGCTGCTCGACTTCGATGCCGCATGCACCCAGCAGGCTGGCGCGCTCAGTGCCTATCTGCATCAGGCCAGGACGCCCTTGCCGCCCTTCGAGCTGTTGATTGCCGCCACCGCGATGGCGCGGCAACTGGTGCTGGTGAGCCCGCGCAAGGCGCTGTTCAACCAGGTGCCGCAACTGGATTGTGAAAACTGGATGGTCGCGTAGCGGCCGTCGTCTACCCCCGACCCCTCTCATTACTCAAGGACGTTCAACCATGAGCCGTATCTTCAATTTCTCCGCCGGTCCCGCCACATTGCCACAGCCGGTGCTCGAAGCCGTGGCCGCTGAAATGCTGGATTTTGGCGGGCAGGGCATGGGCATCATGGAAATGTCGCACCGCGACAAACCCTTCATGCAGGTGGCGGCCGAGGCCGAGGCCGACCTGCGCACGCTGATGAACATTCCCGCCAACTACAAGGTGCTGTTTCTGCAGGGCGGGGCGACCGGGCATTTCAGCTTCATCCCCATGAACCTGCTGGCCGGCAAGACGCGTGCCGACTACATTCTGACCGGTGACTGGGGCAAGAAGGCGGCCAAGGCGGCCAAGGATTTCTGCAGCGTAAACATTGCCGCGACCAGTGAAGAAACCAAGTTCACGACCATTCCCGACCGCGCCGGTTGGAGGCTGAACCCCGATGCCGCCTACGTGCACATCACCCCGAACGAAACCATTCACGGCGTGGAATTTCTCGACACGCCGGACGTCGGCAACGTGCCGCTGGTGGGCGATTTCAGCTCCACCATCCTGTCGCGCCCGGTCGACGTGTCGAAGTACGGCCTGATCTACGCCGGCGCGCAGAAAAACATCGGCCCGGCCGGGCTGACGATTGTCATCGTCCGTGAAGACCTGATCGGCAAGGTCTTGCCGGGCCTGCCGCCCATCTTCAACTACGCCGAGCAGGCCGCCAACGACTCGATGCTCAACACGCCGCCGACCTTTGCCTGGTACATGGCCGGCAAGGTCTTCAAGCACCTGCTGGCCGGTGGTGGCCTTGAGGCAATGGCCGCCGTGAACCAGCGCAAGGCAGAAAAGCTCTACGGCTATATCGACCGTGAAGCGTTCTACACCAACCCGGTCGACAAAGCCTGCCGTTCGTGGATGAACATCCCCTTCACCCTGGCCGATGCCGGACAGGACGCCGCGTTCCTGCAGGGCGCCAAGGCCGCCGGGCTGGCCGGGCTCAAGGGCCACCGCGCCGTGGGCGGCATGCGCGCCTCGCTTTACAACGCGATGCCGGAGGCCGGCGTCGATGCGCTGCTCGACTACATGAAGGAATTTGTCCGCACGCGCGGCTGATTCCGGGGCGCGGCGCCCACCGCGTCCGACTCATCAACTCACGATTTGGAATTCAACATGTTCAAGATTCAAACCCTCAACAACATCTCGGTGCGCGGCCTGGACCGACTGCCGCGCGACACCTTCGAAGTCGCCTCCGAAATGACCAGCCCCGACGCGATCATGGTTCGCTCGGCCGACATGCATAAGCGCGACATCCCCGCCAGCGTGCGGGCCATTGGCCGCGCCGGTGCAGGCACCAACAACATTCCGGTCGCCGCCATGAGCAAGCGCGGCGTGCCGGTGTTCAACGCCCCCGGCGCCAACGCCAACGCGGTCAAAGAGTTGGTGCTGGCCGGGCTGTTGCTGGCCTCGCGCAACATCGCGCCGGCACTGGATTTCGTGCGCAAGCTGGAGGGCGACGACAAGGCCCTGCACGAAGCCGTGGAAGCGGGCAAGAAGAAGTTCGTCGGCTTCGAGCTGCCGGGCCGCAGCCTCGGCGTGATCGGGCTTGGCGCCATCGGCATCAAGGTCGCCAATGCGGCGCTCGATCTGGGCATGGAGGTCTGGGGCTATGACCCGGCCATGACCGTCAACAATGCCTGGAAGCTGGACGCCCGCGTGCGCCGTGCCGTGTCGGTGGACGACCTGATCTCGCGGTCGCAGTTCGTCTCGTTGCATGTACCGCTGATCGACGCCACCCGCAACCTGGTGAACGCCGATCGACTCAAGCTGCTCAAGAAGCAGGGCGTGGTGCTGAACTTTTCGCGCGCACCCATCGTGGACGAGGCGGCGATGGTGGAGGCCCTGAACGCCGGCACACTGCACGCCTACATCTGCGACTTCCCGTCGGTCACCCTGCAGGGCCATCCCCGCGTGGTGGCCACCCCGCACCTCGGTGCGTCAACGGCTGAGGCCGAGGAGAACTGCGCGGTGATGGTCGCCGACCAGCTGCGCGATTACCTGGAAACCGGCAACGTCACCAACTCGGTGAATTTCCCCGATGCGGTGTTGCCGCTGCTGCCGGGCAAAAGCCGCCTGGCCATCGTCAACGAAAACGTGCCCAACATGGTGGGCCAGATCTCGACCCAGCTTGCCAAGGAGAGCCTCAACATCGCCGACCTGCTGAACAAGTCGCGCGGTGATCTGGCCTACACCCTGGTCGATCTGGACGCACCGCCCTCGGCCGAAGCGCTGGCCGCGATCGAGGGCATCAGCGGCGTGCTCAACGTGCGCACCATCACCGGCTGACGCGACACGGCCGGAGGCGCTGAATCGCGCCTCCGGCCGTGGGCTCATGCACAGACGACACGCAGCAAAAAGGCCCTCGCAAGAGGGCCTTTGATCACGATGGATCAGCCTTTGCAGCACCGAGGTCAAACGTTGCGCGTGCAGCCGTCGCAGACGTTTGCAGGCCGATGCTCAGTCAAACGCTCAGGCGAGCGCCTTGATGTGCGCGTTCAGGCGGCTCTTGTGACGCGCGACCTTGTTCTTGTGGATCTGGCCACGGTCGGCGTAACGGTCGAGCACCGGCACCATCTGGCCATAGGCTGCGGTTGCGGCGGCTTTGTCGCCAGACTCGATGGCGAGCACGACTTTCTTGATGGTGGTGCGGATCATGGAACGCTGGGCGACGTTACGCTCGTTGTTCTTGACGGCTTGACGGGCGCGCTTTTTGGCGCTGGCGATGTTGGCCAAGGGGTGACTCCTGATCAATCTGAAAGGTGAAGGCGGAATGCCAGTAAGCAAAACTCGCCGAACCTTGCCAGATGTCTCTGACCGAAGCCCCGCACGAGTGGATAATGATTGGTGGAGCGGAGGAGGATCGAACTCCCGACCTCTGCATTGCGAACGCAGCGCTCTCCCAGCTGAGCTACCGCCCCAATCAAGCGATAATTGTAGCATGCAGTCGCCCGACTACCAGCCCCCGCCTGACGAGGCTTTGCCGCCCGAAACGCCCCGAAAACGGCCGTTGCTGACCGATTTTGCCGCGCTCAACCGGCCCGCTGAAGAAGCGGATGCCCACTGGATGGGCGAGGCGCTGGCGCTGGCGCAGAGGGCGGCCCAGCGGGGCGAGGTGCCGGTAGGCGCCGTGGTGGTGCTGGACGGCAAGCGCATCGCCGGCCGCCACAATGAGCCGATTCATCTTCACGACCCGGCGGCCCATGCCGAGGTACTGGCGTTGCGTGACGCGGCCCTGCACCTGCAGAACTACCGTCTGGTCGGCGCGAGCCTGTACGTCACCCTGGAGCCCTGCGTGATGTGCGCCGGATTGATCATCCATTCGCGATTGAGTCGCCTGGTGTTCGGCGCCGCCGACCCCAAGGCTGGCGCGGTCAACTCGGTCTACGACGTGATCGCCCGCCCGCGACTCAACCACGCCGTGGCCTGGACCGGCGGCGTGCGCGCGGAAGAATGCGGCGGCGCGCTGCGGGACTTCTTTCGCCAGCGTCGCCGCTGATCCGGCACGCGCCGGGCATCGCCGCCGGGCGGGCCGGACCCGCGTTGCTGCGCCGCCGCTGGGCCGTTGGTCATCGTGCATACAATCTGCGCATGGGCCACGCTGTGGCCCCGTTCCGGTTCCGGTATCGCCCATGACCCGCCCGCAAAGCAAAAAGACGCCCTTTCGTGCCGGATTCCTCATCCACGACGCCTCGCGATTGCGCCGCACCGTGTACGACCAGCGACTGAAGCCTCACGGCATCACCCGGTCGCAGTGGTGGGTACTGAGCAATCTGGACCGTGGCTATGCCAACGGCTTGTCGCAAATCGAACTGGCGCGACTGCTCGATGTGGGCAAGGTGACCCTGGGCGGGCTGGTCAGCCGACTGGAGAAGAACGGACTGGTGAGCCGCGTTGCTGATACCGAAGACCGCCGCTCCAAACGCGTGCGCCTGTCTGCCAAGGGCCGGGCACTGCTGGACCGGCTTGAGGTGATTGCCCTGGAGGTCAACCGGCAGATCATGGACAACATCAGCGCGGACGAAGAGCGGCAGCTGATCGAGACCCTGACCAAGATGAAGCGCAACCTGAAGGCGATGGACGGCGTCCCCGTGTCCACCACCGGGCGCAAGGGCCCGGCGCCGGCCGGCACGGACGGCACGCCGGACCAAGGCTGATGCACCGTATTCGTGCCCTAACTTATCATTGCGCCTGAACCGGTCGCCCTTCCCCCGTCATCCTCGACGGCTTGCCGTCTGTTGGTGCGGGGCGGGCGGTCGCGCAGTTTTCATCTTTGAGGGCGCTCCAAGGCCCTCACTGCTTACTCCACAACGACAAGAGCCCGACCATGCCCGGCGTTTACTTTGATCACATGAAGGTGGGTCAGAAGTTCGACCACCCCATCCGCCGCACCATTACCGAAACCGACAACGTCTGGTTTACCGCGATCACCCACAATCCGGCGCTGCTGCACCTTGACGAAGAGTACTGCCGCACCGAGACCGAGTTCGGCCAGCGAATCGTCAACAGTTGTTTCACGCTGGGCCTGATGGTCGGCATCTCGGTCAATGACACCACCCACGGCACCACCGTCGCCAATCTGGGTTGGGATGAGGTGCGCTTTCCCAAGCCGCTGTTCCACGGCGACACGCTGCGGGTCGAGAGCGAGGTGCTGGAACTGCGCGAGAGCAAGTCGCGGCCCAACGCCGGCATCGTGGTGTTCCTGCACCGCGGCTTCAACCAGAAGGGCGAGTTGGTGGCCCATTGCAGGCGCTCGGCGCTGCAGCTCAAGTCACCGGCTGCGGTGGGTCAGGCATGAAGTCGCTGTTGTTCGTGCCCGCCGACAGCGAGCGCAAGCTGGCCAAGGCCGAGTCCTGCGGGGCCGACGCCTTGGCCATCGACCTTGAAGACGCCGTGCTGCCCGATCGCAAGCCGCTGGCCCGCCAGATGCTGGCCACCTATGCCAAGGGCTATCGCGGCAAGAGCCAGCTGTGGGTGCGGGTCAATGACCTGGCCTCGGGCGAGCTGCTGAAAGACCTGGCCGCCGTGGTGCCGCTGGCGCCGGTGGGCATCGTGCTGCCGAAGGTCACCGGGCCTGAGGATCTCGACATTGTCGGTTACTACCTCGACATGGCCGAAGTTGCCGCAGGGCTGCCGCAGGGCCAGACCAAGCTGCTGACGGTCTGCACTGAAACGGCCTCGGCGGTGCTGCGCATGGGCGACCTGCTCGGCACCGCGCGGCCACGTCTCATCGGCATGCTCTGGGGCGGCGAAGATCTGAGTACCGCGCTGGGCGCGGGTGATCCACGGCACCCCGACGGCCGCTGGCGCTCGATGTACGAACACGCGCGCAACCAGTGCCTGCTGGGCTGCCATGCGCTGGGCATCGAGGCCATCGACACGGTGTATGTCGACTTTCGCAATCCCGAAGGCTGCCGCGCCAGCAGCCTCGAAGCACGTTACGACGGCTTTACCGGCAAGGCGGCCATCCACCCCGATCAGGTGCCGGTGATCAACACCGCCTTCACCCCCACCGAGGACGAGATCGCCCACGCCCGGCGCGTGATCGCCGCGTTCTCAAGCGGCGCCGGAGCGGTCTCCCTCGACGGCAAGATGCTGGACATTCCCCACCTCAAGAGCGCCCGGCAGATGCTGCACAGCGCCGGCCTCGAACAGGAGTGAACCGTGAGTCATAAAGTGTTCAAGGATGCGGCCGCAGCGCTGGAAGGGCTGACCTTCGACGGCATGACCGTGATGTCCGGCGGCTTCGGCCTGTGCGGCATTCCCGAAAATCTGATCAGGGCGCTGCGTGATTCCAACGCGCGTGAGCTGACCGTGATCGGCAACAACGTCGGCTGCGACCACCACGGCATGTGGCTGGTGCTGGCCAACAATCAGATCAAAAAGGTGTTGGCCAGTTACGTCGGCGAGAACAAGATTCTGGAGCAGCGCTTCATGAGCGGCGAGATAGAGATCGAGTTCAACCCCCAGGGCACCCTGGCCGAGCGCATCCGCGCCGGCGGCGCCGGCATTCCGGCCTTCTACACCCGCACCGGCTACGGCACCAAGGTGGCCGAAGGCAAGGAAACCCGGCAGTTCAACGGCGAGTGGTACGTGATGGAAACCGGCCTGGTCGCCGATCTGTCACTGGTCAAGGCCTGGAAGGCCGATACCGAAGGCAACCTCATCTATCGCAAGACCGCGCGCAACTTCAACCCGATGATCGCCACGGCCGGCAAGGTGACGGTGGTCGAGGTCGAAGAAATCGTGCCGGTTGGCAGCTTCGACCCCGACCAGATTCACACGCCCGGCATCTTTGTGGACCGCATCGTGGTCGGCGCGCATTTTGACAAACACATCGAGCGGCGGACCACCCGCCCGCGGACGGAGAACGCCTGATGGCCTGGACTCGTGACGACATGGCCGCGCGTGCCGCCAAGGAACTGCGGGACGGTTTTTACGTCAACCTCGGCATCGGCATTCCCACGCTGGTCGCCAACATGATTCCCGAGGGCATGACCGTGACCCTGCAAAGTGAGAACGGCATGCTCGGCATGGGGCCGTTCCCGTTCGAGGGCGAGGAAGACGCCGACCTGATCAACGCCGGCAAGCAGACCATCACCGACCTGCCGCAGACCAGCTATTTCTCCAGCGCCGACAGCTTCGGCATGATCCGCGGCGGCCACATCAATCTGTCGATTCTGGGCGGCATGGAAGTGGCCGAGAACGGTGATCTGGCCAACTGGATGGTGCCCGGCAAGATGGTCAAGGGCATGGGCGGCGCGATGGACCTCGTCGCCGGCGTCAAGCGCGTGGTGGTGGTGATGGACCATTGCGATCGATCAGGGGCCTCCAAGGTCAAGAAAGCCTGCAGCCTGCCGCTGACCGGCAAGGGTGTGGTCGATCTGCTGATCACCGACCTGGGCGTGTTCGAGATTGACAAACAGGCCGGACGTGCCGCGCTGATCGAACTGGCGCGGGGCGTCACGCTGGACGAGATCACCGCGAAAACCGAGGCGTCTTTCAGCGTCGCCCTGCGCTGAGTGAGTCGGTTGCGGGCCAGTCGATCGGCGGTGCCGATCACCGGTCTGTCGATCTTTCGGTAGGCGCGCGCCGAGCGGGCGCGCGCCATGGGCCCATGGCGGCCTCAGCCGGCCCGCGCCGACCACGCGCTGCTCGGCGCGTCGCTGGCCAAGACCCGCATCAGCGCGCGGGCGGCAGCCTGCGGCGGCTCGGTCTGCTCCAGCACCTCGCCGGGGTAGCCTTTCAGACGCGTGGCGGTGCGCATCGGTCCCGGGTCGAAGGTGTGAAAGCGCAGCGTGCTGCCGGCACCGCCTTCCTGCGCCCACTGCGCCGCCATGACTTCAAGCGCGGTCTTGCTGATGCCGTAGGCACCCTGAAACGGCTTGGCGACGCGGCCGCCGATGTCGGTCACGTACAGCACGCGACCTCGCGGTGCGGCGCGCAGCAGCGGCAGGCAGTGACGGGTCAGGGCAAAGCTGGCGGTGAGGTTCACCTGCAGCGACTCCAGCCAGTCCTTGGGCTCGATGTCTTCCATGCGGGTGAAGGTCTTGAAGTGTGCAGCCGCCAGACACAACACGTCGAGGCGCCCGAAATGGGTGTCCAGCGTCTGGGCCACCTCGGCCAGATCGCCCCAGTTGGCGCCGGTGAGATTGAGGGGATAGATCGCCGGCTCGGCACCGCCGGCCGCGACGATGGCGTCGAACGTTGATTCCAGCTTCTTCACGGTCTTGCCCAGCAGCACGCAGGTGGCGCCCAGCGCTGCCGCCTGCAGGGCTGCGGCTTTGCCCAGCCCGTCCCCGGCGCCGGTGATGAGCACGATCTGATTCTTGAGCGCGTCAGCTGAGGGCTCGGTGGTGGGCACTTTGGTCAACGGCAGCATGATCAGCCTTGTGTGGAAAGAGGGTGCATCAGGTCCAGCAGCTCGGCCGGCGTGGCACAGCGATCATCGGCCTGCCAGGCCTCGGGCCGGGTGGTGCCCAGATACCCCCACTCGGCGGTGACCGTGCGCATGCCGGCGGCACGGCCGGCGTCGATGTCGCGCAGGTCGTCACCCACGTAGGCGCAGCGCTGCGGCGCAAGGCCGGCGCGGCGGCAGGCTTCGATCAGCGCATCCGGCGCCGGCTTGGCAAGCGGCACTTCATCGGCGCTCACGACGACCGTCGCTCGCGCGCTCAACTGCAGCGCGGCCATCAGCGGCTCGGTGTAACGCCTGGGCTTGTTGGTGACCACGCCCCAGGGAATGCCGCGCGCTTCGAGCCAGCGCAGCGCCGTGTCCAGACCCTCGAACACCTGACTGTGATCGGCGATGTGCGCGGCGTAGTGGGCCAGAAAGGTCTGCCTGAGGGGCTCGAAGGCCGCGTCGTCCGGCCCCACGCCCAGGGCGCGGCCGATCAACCCGCGCGCGCCTGAGGAGGCGTGGGCCCGGTAATGATCCAGCGGCAGCGGCGCCAGGCCCTGGGCCACGCGCAGGGCGTTGGCAGCGGCGGCGAGATCGGGCGCGGTGTCGACCAGCGTGCCGTCAAGATCGAACAACCAGGCCTCGATCATGGTTTGCGCGCGACCAGAAAATAGTTCACCGCCAGGTCGTTGTTGAGCCGCGCGTTCTTGAGGATGGGGTTGTAATGCAGCCCCTTCATCTCCATCAGTTGCAGGCCCGAGGCCATTACCGCGCGGCTGAGCTCCGACGGGCGGATGAACTGGGCAAATTGGTGGGTGCCCTTGGGAATCAGCCCCAGCACATGTTCGGCCGCAACAATAGCCAGCGCAAAGGCGCGCGGGCTGCGATTCAGGGTGGAGAACACCGCGAGGCCACCGGGTCGCAGCAGATCGGCGCAGGCCTTGATGATGGCCTCGGGATCGGGCACGTGCTCCAGCATTTCGAGGCAGCAGACCACGTCGTAGCTTTTGGGCGCACGCTGCGCCATGGCCTCGGTGGCCACACATCGGTAGTCAATGGCCAGCCCCGAGGCACCGGCATGTTCGCGGGCGACGGCAATCGAGGCCTCGGCCAGATCGATGCCGGTCACCTCGGCGCCGCGCCGCGCCAGGGCTTCGCTGAGCAGGCCGCCGCCGCAGCCCACGTCGATCACTTTCTGGCCGGCAAGTCCACCGCAGACCTTGTCGATGTATTGGGTGCGCGCCGGGTTGATGTGATGCAACGGCGCCATCTCGCCTGCGGGGTCCCACCAGCGCGAGGCCATTGCCGTGAAGCGGGCGATGTCGGCCGGGTCGACGTTGTTGAATTCGGTCATGCCGCGATTTTATCCCGCGGGCGGCGCGCGGCGTCGCCTCAAGGCCCTGATCAGCCCGCGAACCGCGCGATCGAGCTGTTGCTGCTGCGCTTCGGTCTGCGCCGACTCAGGCCCGTAACGCAATGCCTGATAGGCGGTGCGCGCGGCGTCGAGCTGGGCGCGCAGCTGCGGCTGCCGGTCGGCCAGCCGCTGGCACCACGCGGTGGGCGCCTCGCCGGGCCGGGCATCGACCTGCCGGGCCGCAGCGCGTTGCAGACGCCGCCAGCTGCGGCTGGCCGCATCCGCAGGCGCCGCCGGGCGACCGCGCCACAGCAGCCACGCCGCCACCAGCAACAGCAGCGCAGTGATCAGGCCGGTGAGCCACAGCAGCATCTGCGTCCAGCCGCGCACGCCCAGACGCGACAGAAACGCCTGTTGCAGTTCGGGGCCGTAGGCCAGAAACCAGCGGTTCCACTGTGCGTTGAGAAAATCCCATCGGGCGCGGCTCATGGCCCAAAGGGTGCTGCCGTCGCGCCGGAGAAAGGCGGGCAATTCGCCACGGGCCGTGTCGAAGGCGCCACGCAGCCCCTGCTCGATGCGGTCCGGCGACACGGCGGCGGTGGGGTCCACCCGGCGCCAACCCTCACCCGCCAGCCACACCTCGGCCCAGGCGTGTGCGTCGGACTGGCGAATGACCCAGTCGTCGCCCACCGGACTGCGGGCGCCGCCCTGATAGCCGATGACCACCCGCGCCGGCAGTCCGGCCGCCCGCATCATCACCACGAAGCTGCTGGCGTAGTGCTCGCAGAAGCCGGCCTGTGTCGTGAACAGGAATTCATCCACGGGCTGGGGCCCCAGGCGCGGCGGCCGCAGGGTGTAGCGGAACGGATGCTGGCGAAAATGCGCCAAAGCCCGCTGGATGAACGCGGCATCATCCGGCGTCTCGGCGCGCCATTGCTGCACCAGCGCGCGGGTTCGGGGGGCACTGTCCGCCGGCACTTGCAGCGTGCGCTGCCGGTGCCAGCGGGGCAGGGCGCGGGCATCCAGTCGGTAGCGGGGAAAGGCCTGCTGGCGCAACAGGCGACGTTCGGTGATGCGTCGCAGCGCCAGCAGCTGGCCGTTTTCATCAAGCCGGCTGCCAGCGGGCAGCGCCGCCGGGTCGCTCATTTCCAGGCCGAACAGGCTGAAGCCGCGGGTCGACTCCAGCATCATCTCCAACGCCACTGGCTCGCCGAGGGTTTGCAGTGAGGGCGCACGCGCCGGCCCGTTTTGCGGATAAGCGTCCCAGCGCCGGCCGTCGTAGCGCTCGAAGACCGGGCCACGCCAGTACAACTGGCGCTGTCCGGGGGGCTCGCCCTCAAAGCGCACGCGAAAGGCAATCGCCTCGTTGAGGATCAGCTCGGCGATGTCGCCCGGACTCATGCTGTCGGGTACGCCGCTGCGGCTGCTGCCCGCATCGGCCGGCAAGCCCCACAAAGGCCCGGGAATGCGCGGAAACAGCACGAACAGCACCACCATCAACGGCAGTGCTTGCGCCACGATCACGCCGCCCAGCCGCCAGTGTTGGCGCCAGGCGCGACCGGCGGCGTCGCCGGTCGCCGCCCGGGTGTTGACCTCGACCAGCAGGCCGGTGATGCCCACCACGGTGACCAACAGCCACGCCACGGTCCAGATCTCCTGCGAGAACAGGAAGTGGGTGAACACCAGAAAATAGAGCAGCGCCACCATCACCCGCACATCGCGCTGGCTGCGCATCTCCAGCAGCTTGAGCGCGGCCATCAGCACCAGCAGCGCGGTGCCGGGGTGCTGGCCGTTGACGCGGCCGTAGGTCACATAGACCCCGGCGAATGCGGCGATGGTCAGCAGGCTCTTGATCACCCTGCCGGGCAACGGCACGCCGCGCTGCAGGTGCGCCAGCCGCCAGCCGATGGCCACCGCCACCAGGGCCGATTCCCACACCGGCACCCGCAAGGCATGCGGTGCCAGCACCAGCACCAACAGGCCGATCAGCCGCAGCAGCACGGCGCGCGGCAGCACGTCGACGGTCGTCACGGTCATGCACGCTGCCCGAACTGCGCCAGCGCGCTGAGGCAGCGATGGCGGTGCGCGGGGCCGCGGTCGAGGTCGATCTGGTCACCCCCAAGGCGCAGGCCGAAGGCCACCGGGGTCTCGGCGAGGTCGACCACCCAGCGCGCCAGTTGCGACAGGCGTGCGTCCAGGTCGGCGCCGGGGGTCAGGGCCAGGTCCAGCCAGCATTCCGGCTGCTCGCCGTCTTCGAATTGCTTGACCATGGGCGTGCGGGTTTTCGGCAGGCTTTTCCAGTGGATGCGCTGCAGGCTGTCACCGCGCACGTAGTTGCGCAGTCCGGCGAACTGGCTGAGGCCCGGTTGCCGATGGCGGGCCTCGCCCTGATCCAGCGCCCGCGTGGGCGGCGGCGTCCCCCCGGGGCGCGCCAGACGCGGATAGGCCAGCACGCGGGTGTCCGGCAGGACGAAGGTCCAGGCGCGGAACAGGCCGGTGGGCGCTGCGCTGGCGACGGTGAGCAGGGGCAGCGCGTTCCATCCGCGTTGGCCGGGCGGGAACGACAGGCGCAGTTGCGCCGACGGGGCCACAGTGACGCCCGGGCCCTCCGCAAGCGGGGTGTCGGCGAAGTGAATCTGGATGCCCAGTCGCCCGACCTTGCCCGGCTGATCAACGCGCAGCCGCAGCGCGGCGTCGGCCCCGACGTGCACCGGATCGCAGGCAATCTCCACCAGCCGCAGCCCCACCAGTTGCGCGTGGGTGTGGTGCATGCTGACCAGACCAATCGCCGCCAGCAGGAAGGTCAAGGCAAAGCCCATGCTGTTGGCGTAGTTCATGGCCCCCAGCAGCATGACCAGACATAGCAGGCCGAAACCCACCCCGAACCGGGTGGGCAAGATGTAAACGCGGCGCCGGTTCACGGTCCAGGGCAGGGCAGACGGCGTGATCCGCCGCAGAATCCAGCGGTCGATCCAGCCGCGCCGGACCCCTGCGGCCGGCTCGGTCAAGCGACGCCTGAACAGGCCGCGCATCTCCAAAGGTCCTAAGGAATCGCAACGGCGGCCAGCAGGTCCCTGGCGGACGGCGGCGCGTGCAGGGCAGCGTGCGCAGGCAGAAGACGATGGTCCATCACCGCCGGAAACACCGCCTGCACGTCTTCGGGCAGCACGCCGGGGCGGCCCATCAGAAATGCCCAGGCCTGCGCGGCGCGCTTGAGCGCCAGCCCGGCACGCGGCGAAACGCCGTGTCGCAAGCCGGCGTGTTCGCGGGTGGCCTGCACCAGCGCCAGGATGTAGTCCAGCAGGGCAGGGCGTGCGGTGACCTCACGCACACCCGCCTGCAGGCTTTGCACCTGCGCCGCGTCGAGCACGCAGGGCAGTTCGGCCAACAGACTGCGACGGTCGGTCTGCGCCAGCAGCGCGCGCTCGGCGGCCGGCGGCGGGTAGCCCATCGACAGGCGCATGAGAAAGCGATCGAGCTGGCTCTCCGGCAGCGGAAAGACGCCCAGTTGCGACAGCGGATTCTGGGTGGCGATGACAAAGAAGGGTGCGGGCAGCGGCCGGGTCTTGCCTTCGATGCTCACCTGGCGTTCTTCCATGGCCTCCAGCAGCGCCGATTGTGTTTTCGGACTGGCGCGGTTGAGCTCGTCGGCCAGAATCACCTGCGCAAAGATCGGCCCCGGATGAAAGCGGAAGGCGTTGCTGCCGGATTCGAACACCGACACGCCCAGCACATCGGCCGGCAACAGGTCGGCGGTGAACTGAACGCGTTGAAACGCCAGTCCCAGTACCCGTGCCAGCGCCAGTGCCAGTGTGGTTTTGCCGACGCCGGGCACGTCTTCGATGAGCAGATGCCCCTGGGCCAGCAGACACGCCAGCGCCAGGCGCAGCTCCTGCGGTTTTCCCAGAATGACCTGCTCAAGAGCGTCCACGGTGCGGCTGACGGCGGCCTTCATGCGCAGATGTCCGACAAGAACTCAAGGGCCTGCGACTATACGCAAAGCCCTCACGAAACGACGAACGGGGGCGATCCGCCGCTGCGGTGGCACCCGCATGCGCGAGGCTTTGATTGCGGTCCCCGGCGATGCGGTCGATACTTTGACTGCGTCATTGTTCGGCGCTGGAAAGGAACTTGAATGTCCCGCAAACAACGCGATCTCGACCGGGCCCTGGAGGCCGCCGAAAGTTACCGCGACTGGTTGCAGATCGCCAATGAACTCGACGTGCACCAGGGGCTCGACGAATGGCGCGAGGACGAGAAGTCTGACAGTTACGACTGGCGCCTGATCCGTTCGCGCCTGCGCCAGGTGCGGCAGATGCGCGCCAACCCCGAGCAGGGCGCCAAGCTGCGCCACCACCTGCGCCAGGGGCTGCACTGGAACCTGGGCAACCTTGGCAATCCGGCGCTGTACGGCGTTTCGCGCGTGGGCACCAAAATGCTGGTGCACGACTACGTCAACGAAATTGCCGAGACGCTGGTGGAGCTGGCCCACCGCGACGACCCGGCGTTTCCCGCCGACGCCAAGCTGAATTTTTTCGAGGAACTTTCCCAGTCGTTCGGCCGATCCGCCCTCATGCTGTCGGGCGGCGCGACGCTGGGCCTGTTCCACGTCGGGGTGGTCAAGTCGCTGTATCTGGAAGGGTTGTTGCCGGAGGTGATTTCAGGTTCCAGCGCCGGATCGATCGTCGCCGCCACCGTGGCCAGCCGCCCGGTGGAGCAGGCCGAAATTCTGCTGGATCCGATGAATGTCTATCACAACTTCTGGCGGGTTCTGCCGTGGCGCCTGTGGTTCCGCCGCGGCTCGGTGATGGATCAGCACCAGTTGCGTCGGGCACTGGAAAAGAACATTCCCGACCTGACCTTTCATGAAGCCTATGAACGCTCGGGCCGCATCATCGACATCACGGTCTCGCCGGCGGGCGTCAACCAGCCCCCCAGGCTGCTGAATTACCTCACATTTCCGTATCTGTATCTGTACGAGGCGGTTCTGGCGTCGTGCGCCGTGCCGCTGTTGTTTCCGCCGGTGATGCTGATGACCCAGGACGAGCGCGGCCGCCGCGTGCCCTACATGCCGCTGCTGCGCTGGGTCGATGGCAGCCTTAAGTCCGACCTGCCGACCTTGCGCCTGCGGCGCCTGCACAACGTCAATCATTTCATCGTCAGCCAGACCAATCCGCACGTGCTGCCGTTCATCAGCCGCCGCGAGCCGGGCGGGGAGGGCATTCGCAATTCGGCGCGGGACTTTGCGCGCTCCAGCCTGCGTGGCACGGCCAAGGGCATCGTCGACCTGGCGCGCAACACCATCGCGGGCGGGGGGCGCACCCGCAAGACTCTGGATGTCGCCTCGAGCGTGCTCGACCAAGACTATCGCGGCAACATCAACATCTTTCCCGAGATCAGCCTTTGGCGCTATGCCAACGTCACCTCCAATCCGTCGTTGGAATCACTGGAGCGGTTCATCCGCGAGGGTGAGCGTGCCACCTGGCCGCGCATGGAGATGATCCGCAACCAGATGGTGATCAGCCAGACGCTGGCCAATTGCATGACGCATCTGAAGTCACAGCACTCGGTCAACCCACACCAGCCCGACGCACCCACCGCACCGGCCGATGCCCGCAGGCCGTCGCTGAAAGTTGTGCGATCGAAGTGAGGTGACGGCGACGACCTGCTGACACAGCGGCAGCCGGGTCAGCGGTGAAAAGTCACCGGTTGTTCATGCTTGGGGTGCGGCGTCGGCGCGGCCTTCGGCCCGCAACCGCTGGGACAGCTGCCACAGCCCGAACCGCAGCCGGCGGTGTTCTTCTTGCCGGGCCGCCACCGCCACACGGCGTAGGCGGCGGCCGCCAACACGATCAGCGCGACGATCAGTCCTTCCAGCATGGCGTAGCTCATCCGCCCAGGCTCCGTGCGATGTGGTAGGTGATCAAGGCCATGCCGTAGGCCAACGCGAACAGATAGCCCGCCGACAGGGCAACCATGCGCCACTGGTTGGTTTCGCGGCGAATGACCGCCAGGGTGGAAATACATTGCGGCGCGTACACAAACCACACCAGCAATGACAGGGCCGTGGCCAACGACCAGTCACTGGCGATGATCGGCGCCAGCAGGCTGCCCGCGTTTTCGTCGGTGGCAGACACGGCGTAGACCGTGGCCAGCGCGCTCACCGCCACCTCGCGCGCGGCCATGGCCGGCACCAGTGCGATGCAGATCTGCCAACTGAAGCCCAGCGGCGCGAAGAGGGGCTGCATCCACCGCCCCAGATGACCTGCCGCGCTGTATTCAATGGCCGGACCGGTGGCATCGGCCGGCACCCCCGGAAAGGTGGCAAGCGCCCACAACACGATGGTGAGCGCCAGAATGATGGTGCCGACCCGACGCAGGAAGATGGCCGCACGCGCCCACAGCCCAATCAAGATGTCGCGCGGATGGGGCAGGCGATAGGCGGGCAGTTCCAGCAGCAGCGGTTGCTCTTCGCGCGCGCCGCCCCAGCGCTTCATGATCCAGGCCACCGCCACCGCGCTCAGCACACCGGCGATGTAGAGCGCGAACAGAATCAGGCCCTGCAGATTGATGACGCCGAACACCGATTGCTGCGGAATGAAGGCAGCGATCAACAGCGTGTACACCGGCAAACGGGCCGAGCAGGTCATCAACGGCGCGACCAGAATCGTCGCCAAACGATCGCGCGGGCTGGGAATGCTGCGCGCCGCCATGATGCCCGGCACCGCACAGGCAAAGCTCGACAGCAGCGGAATGAACGCACGGCCGCTGAGGCCGGCGCCGACCATCAGGCGGTCCAGCAGAAACGCGGCGCGCGGCAGGTAGCCAGACTCCTCCAGCAGCAAGATGAACAGGAACAGAATCAGAATCTGCGGCAGAAACACCAGCACGCCGCCGACACCGGCGATCACGCCATCGACCAGCAAGCTGTTGAGCAGGCCGTCGGGCAGGGCGCCGCCAACCATTTCGCCAAACCCGCCGATCACCGTTTCGACAAGGCCGATCAAGGGCTCGGCCCAGGCGAACACTGCCTGGAACATCACGAACAGCAGCACGGCCAACAGCGGCAGACCGGTGGCCGGGTGCAGCAAAAAGCGGTCGGCGCGCTCGGTGAAGCTGTCGCGTTCCTGCACGCCCGTCACGCAGGCCGTGCGCAGGGCATCGGCTTCGGCATGCCAGCGGGCAGGGTCCTCGAACCCCGGCGGCGGGGCTTTGGGCAAGTCCTGCAGGGCGGCGGACAGCGTGGCCGCGCCGTCACGCTGCACCGCCACGGTGCCAACCACCGGCACCCCCAGCCGTTCTGACAATAGAGTCAGGTCAATCTGCAATCCCTGACGACGGGCCACGTCCATGCGATTGATCGCCACCATCATTGGTCGGCCCAGCGCACGCACTTCGAGCACGAAGCGCAGATGCATCTGCAGGTTCAGGGCATCGACGACGCAGACGATCACGTCCGGCACCGCCTCGCCGTCGAAACGGCCGAGGCAGACATCGCGCGTCACGGCCTCGTCCGGACTGGTCGCCTGCAGGCTGTAGGCCCCCGGCAAGTCGATGATGTTGATGGTCTGTTCGCCCGCCAGGCGATGGACGCCGGTCTTGCGCTCCACCGTGACCCCGGCATAGTTGGCCACCTTCTGGCGGCTGCCGGTGAGCCGGTTGAACAGGGCGGTCTTGCCACAATTGGGATTGCCGACCAGCGCGGCGTGCAGTGCGACGGTGCTCATGGTGCGGAAGCACTCACTGAGATGCGCGCCGCTTCGGCACGACGCAACGCAAACCGCGTGTCACCAATCTTGACCAGCAGGGGATCGCCGCCAAACGGGCCCACGCGCAACACCTCAAGCTGCCGCCCGCGCACAAAGCCCAGATCCGCCAGCCGTCGCGCAATGGCGTCGTGATCGTTGACAGACCTGACCCCCGTGATCCAGGCGGGTTGGCGTCGGGCGAGCTCGCAAAGCAGGATGTCCATGTCAGGACGAATGATAGCCGTTTGCGTTTGCAAGCGAGCGCACGCTGAAGGATTCGCGTCCTCCGTTGCGTTGGTGCTGCCGCAGACCCATGACCAAAATGTGTATCAATGGCCGCCATTGATGCACACAGCAACGGTTGACAGTGCGCAAATGCTGCGTGATCGCAGATTTTCGGATGAATACGTTTCGCCGCATGGCCCGACCGTGATTGCCGCCGGGCCAGGCGCTTCCGCGACGCGCGTCCAGCCAAAACCTACGGCGCCTTCCAAACGCGCGCCCTCGACCGATCGCAAATGGACCTATGTGCACAGCAGCAGTTGCGATGGCCTGCGCAGCCGGCGCCGCTCCATCGTGCAGGCACTCGACACACTGCGGGACAAACTGCCGGTTTGGCGCCAGGACCAGCTTCATGTCGAACACCGCGAAAACCTCGAGCGCGAGAGGTTGGGTCTCTGTCGCTGAGCGCGTGATCATCGGCAAGCCCAGCGGCCGATCTTTACAATCCATAATGTATATCGAGGAAAGTGCGCCGTAAGTCATTGATTGATTTATCGCGTGCGCTGGCCTCGTTCGTGTGCGTCAGTCCGAACAGTCCGATCATGACCGCGAGAACCAGCGGCGCGCTCACGTTGGTCATCCGCTCACGCCACTGCGCCGCTTTCGGAATGTCTCCCCGTCGTTCTGCTTTCGCTGCGTTGCTGGCAGCAACGACGGCCCACCACGGCATCTTCAAAAGGTCCGCCAGCGCAGTGCACTGATCGTCTGTCAATTCGCGCCGACCAGCGATTACGTCACTGATGTTTGCGCTACTTGCGCCGATGCGTTGGCCGGTTGCCGTGTGTGAGCCGGTTATATTCCTAGCGTTTTCAAGCAGTTGTGGCATTTTCATTTCGATTCCTTGTTCTTTCTCATATTTGGGAATACATTTTCCCAAACTTGAGAACGATCAGTCCCATGTCTGCAAAATCCTACGCTTCAACCCGGAACCCGTCACCTCAAAAGGTCACGGTTAGCGTAAAAAAAACGGGCGCAGCCTTTCAGGGCGTTGTCAAGTCCGCGTCGTTCATCATTTGGGAATCTCCCATCACTGGCACCCGCGAACGTGCGAAACGCATGGCCGCCGACCACGCCGACCTGATTCGGTCGGTCGTGTTCTGACATGTCCGGCTTTGACCGCCAGTGGTCAACCGCTCGAGTTCTTTTCCTGCGCCCCGGTGTTAGCACGCCCGCGCGCGGCTTGTGGGCGTGGTGGTGTGACGACCGCCTGCATTGGCTCTGCCATATAGCAGGGAAGGGCATGCGCCCCAATGCGTTCACGATCAGCCGGCAGGGGTTCTGGCGGTCGCATCTCTCCGCGCGTTCATGGGTGCAGCACTACCGCGCCCGACCTGTTCCGGGCCTTTGGGACGGTCGCCCTGATGAATGTCTGGTGCCGGCTGCTCCCGGTGACCAACTCGACCTTTTCGGGGGGTCGGCATGACGCCCAACGCCCAGGTTGACGCGCGGGCCGGCTTTATGGCCCGTCGCATTGAACCGCTAGTCGTACCTCAACGAGATCAGCCATGACTCTGCCACGAATTGTTTGCCAATTCAGTTGTGGCGCGGCCTCTGCTGTGGCCACGAAGCTGGCGCTGTCGAAGTATGGCGCTACCCATGACGTGCAGATTGTGAACGCCTACGTGGTAGAGGAAGACACCGACAACCGCCGCTTTCTCGCCGATTGCGAGCGGTGGTTTGGGCGTACGGTGACGGTGCTGCGGGATACCAAGTACGGAGCCTCTACGCTCGAAGTGTTTCGCAAGCGCGGATACATGAAAGGCCAGCGCGGAGCGCCGTGCAGCAAGCACTTGAAACGCGACCTGCTCGAAACCTTCACGCAGCCCGGCGACGTGGCTGTGTTTGGCTTCGACGTCAGCGAAGTTGACCGCTACGTAGATTTCAAGGCTCACAACCCAAACAAGGCATGTGAAGCGCCGTTGATTGAGCGCGGCCTGACAAAGCAGGACGTTAAGGCGATGGTGGAACGCGCCGGCATCAAACTGCCGCTTATGTACCGGTTGGGCTACCGCAATGCGAACTGCAAAGGCTGTGTGAAAGGCGGTGAGGGTTACTGGCGCGCGATCCGCGAAGACTTCCCGGTCGAGTTCGAGGCTATGGCCGCTGTGCAGGAGGGAATCGGTCCAGGCGCGAACTTCCTGCGCTTCCGCTCAGGCCCACGCAAGGACGAACGCATGTCGTTGCGCGATCTGCCGCAGGGCAAGGCCGCTCGCGATGACGAACTGGTGGCGTGTTCGTTTTTCTGCGAAGCATCGGAACGAGAGTACGCCAGCCATGAGGCCTAACGCCATCTCATCATGGCTCGATGATCGTCTGGTCTGGTGGTGCCACGTAGCAGGTGAGGGCATGCGGCCCCGTAGCTTCTGCATCGCCCGTCAGGGCTTCTGGCGTCATCGCCTTACGGAAACCGCGTGGATGCCCCTATACCGCATCAGGATCGTTCGTCCCGGCCTTTGGGACGGTCGCCCTGATGAATGTCTTGTTCCGTCCGTTCACGGTGACCAACTGGACCTTTTCGGAGACGGTTTTTCGTGGTCTGGCGGGGTGGGTGTGTGCCCAGGCGGCGGAGCCGCGGGCACCCCGCCCACACCGCCAGCGTCGGGCTATGGGTTAGTTACACCCATAGTTAGTCCGTTTTTGCGGAAAACCGAACCCGGTTCTGCCCCGTGACCGTCCACCTGTTCCCCCCGCATTTCGGGGACCTGACCCCTGACGGCCTTGATGCCCTGCCGGTCTTCATTGACTGGATTTCTTGCCACCAGACCCACCCCGACGGTTGCCCCGTCATCAACAATGGGCAGGTCATCAAGATTGATGTTGACCAACAGATCATCTTTGACGTTGGCCTACATATGAAAGTCGAGGGTTCTTTTGAATCATCTATTCAGATTCGTTCAGACGGTAAGAGGGTTGAATTCTCGGGGAATATTTCTCGATTCGGTCGAAGGGATAACCTTTTTGGTTTTTCGTTGGGTGATACTTTTCGTCGCATTAATCATCTTCTCAACCTTCTGGACCTCCCTCCGTTTTCTTTTGGTGTTCGAACTCGTTTCGCGGACAGTGGGGTTAAATGGCTGGACGGTTGCGTTGTTACTCGTATCGACCTGACCTGTAACTATCTCACTGGGTCACACGACAATGCAGAGGCATTTCTTCGCGTTCTCTCTGGTCACCATGTAGGTCGGCAAAAAGGGTCACTCCGTCCTGATGGACAAACTATCGAATATGGTTCTGGTTCTCACTACGTATATGGCAAGTGCTACATCAAGGGAACCGAAATGAAAAAACATGCAAAAAAGAAAAAGGGCAGGGATACCGACCCTGATCTAATTGAGTGGGTTCTCAATAATGGTGTGGTGCGTGAGGAAATAGAATTAAAAAGAAACTATCTCGCACAACAGGGATTGTTATACCTCGGAGATATTAATCAATCATTGTTGTATGACATTTATGTCTCACGCTCTCAATTAAGGCGGTTTGATATGGTCAAGTACGAAGATACAAATGAACTCCCACGCGCCATTAGAGCGACTTATTACGCGTGGCGTAATAGCGAACAAATCAACCTCAAAAAATCTCAATTCTATAAGCACCGTAACGAGTTGCTTAAATACGGTGTTGATATTTCCATCCCCTCAACTGTTCGTTCTATGCCAATCAGGGTCCGTACAGTTGAGATTGCTGCACTCGCTGCACCCGATTGGTACAAAGCGAAGTTTGGTTAATTTCTAATTTTTGGAGCGAATCTCATGGCAGTTGAAAAGGTCAAAATTACTGGTGTCAAATTCTTTCAGGGTTCGATTGATGGTAAGGACATCGATTCTGGAACAATTTTTGTCGAAGAAATGCTCGATTTCACGACCGGCAGGGCGAAGGGATACGCCACGCAGGTTTATAAAGCCGGAAAAGCTTCTGTCTCAATGGAATTGATGAATCGTCATGAATTCCCGTTGATTGCCGAAGTGGAATTTATGCGTGTGACGAATGGCAATGAAACAAAAAACGTCATCGCAAACGTGACCGCGCTTCCTCATGACATCACGCAGCCGAAAGACAAAAAGGTCGCGTGATGTTCGTTTTTACCTGTCCGGGCATCGGTGATGTTGGCGTTCAGTCTGCCGGGCTTACGTCATCCTCAGATGTTCCGACGTGTACCACCGATGAGGGTTTGTGGGTGCATGTGTCCGAACTTGAAACTTCGACGTCTTGGGCAACGACTTTGACGCTCACCGATGCCGCCGAGTTGATCGGCGCGTCGTTGCTCGCGGTCGCCGTCGCGTGGGGTTTTCGGGTTGTTTACGATTTCACGATTAATCGTGGCTAGCGGCGGGGCGCTTGCTGCGGGTTGTTCTTCTCCCCGTTCCTTTGGAGTTCTTCCTATGTTTCAAACCGTCAAAACGGCCGCGTCGGCCATTCGTTCCCGCGTTAATGAGTTGGCCATTACTGGTGTCGTCTCTGCGTCAACGCTGCCGGCGTTGGCTCAGGCTCAGACCGCCACTATCGACACGGCCGCAGTGACCGGCTTCATTTCCGGGGACATTATCTCCGGCATCGTCGCCGTCGGTACCGTGTTCCTTCTCGTTGCTGCCACCTTCGCCGGCTTCCGGTGGGTGCGTGGCGCAGCGGGTGGCAACTAACGCAATCTCAAGACAAGGGGGGGCGGGGTAACCCGCCCTTTTTGTTATGGACCAGACCATTTTGATTGTGTGGGCGATGGCGACCGCGTTTTTATGCATTGGGGTTTTATTCCGATGAGTCGGTTTTTAGTGGTTGGGTCGTTAGTGTTTTCGTGCTTTTGTCCGTCGCTTTTGCACGCAGCTACTCAATGCGGCGTTACGGGTCGGCAAACATTAAACATTAATTGCCCTGCAGGTCAGGTGCCATCGTTCACAATTAGTTCGTCGCAGTGTCCAAATATAATGCCGACGGGTTCTAGTGTGGGGTCGCTTGATGAAGCGGAACAATTGGCTTATTCGTGTGCGAATTCGTCGGGATGGGGTGGCGCCTCGATTGAGTGGAAGATGATTGCTAGTACTTCTGCGACGTTCAACACGACTAAACATCATGAGGATTGCTCAGGTTTTTTCACTGGTCACAATCATGCGTTGGGATGGTCGTGCGTTGACGTGCCACCGCCGCCTTCGTGTGACGTTGATTCCGGCGTGTCATTCCAAGCGGTGTTCCCAAACGATGAAGCGCCGCCGACGTTGTGCAATTCGCCTTGTTCGATGGCTATGGAACAGCGAGTGTCCGGCTTTGGAACATCTGTCGGCGGTGCGTCAACGGGTTTCAGTATTTATCAGTACCGCAACAACGGCTCTCCGTGTCAAGACGAACCGGATTTGTCCACAATTGATTCTGCTGACGTGAATTTGCCGAACGCTGGCGATCATTCCGTGATTACGGTTCCGCCTGGAAGCGGCGAAGCCGGCGATTCCCAACAATGCGGGCTGGTGAACGGCGAACGAACGTGTTTTCGTCGCAACGAGCCAAGCGACAATCAGTGTGTGACAACCGCCAGCGGTGCCGTGGTTTGTACTGCGGCATCGACTGCAAAACCCCGAGACGCCCAGGGTGTCGATCTTCCGCCCGATGTTGAGATTGAACACGAACTGCCTGACGGGACAACCGAGATTCAGCATTACTACACGTCAACCACGATCTCAGACAACACGTCTGCGGGTGGTACCGGGCCAAATGGTGGCGACGGTGGCGGTACGGGCGGGACTGGTGGGACTGGTGGCACGGGTGACGGCTCAGGGAGTTGTGATCCTGACGCCGGCGAGTGCGGCGACATTCCCGGTGAGGGTGAATTGTCGAACGTCTGCGATGAGGAGCCGCAATGTTCGAAAGTCACGCACGTTCAATGTGCAATTCTGCGGCAGGTGTGGGCGTCGAATTGTGCCGCTTACTGGCTCGAACCTCAGGACTCCGCCGATGGAATTGCGGGCCAGCGTCTGGATTTAGCTGTGTCTGCGGGTCTTGTCGAATCCAACAACGCGGGAACCGTTGCCGAAACTCCGACCGTTCGTGTGTCTTCTGAAGAAGCCGAGCGCGTTGCGCTTCTCAAGACTGAAGTTGATGTGTCCAGTTGGATTGCTGAGTTCCTGCCTCAAACTGCGGACGCGGCGTGTCCTCAACCTCTGTCGTTTACTGCATTCGGCGAGACAATCCCGGTCGATTTTCAATACATTTGCGATTTTCTTCGCCTGATGTCCGTGTTTCTTGTAATCACGTCGACAATTGGCGCGTTCCGCATCGCGTTTGCGAGTTAAATCATGCCCTTATTTGCTACTGCTCTCGCCTTTGTTCTACGCTCGATTAGCGTTTTTCTCGTTGTTCGAGTTCTATTTGCTCTTGGTTTGGGAATAACGACGTTTGCGGGCGGTCTTGCGCTTGTTGATGCTGCCGAGCAGGAATTGCTGAACAGTTATTCAAACCTGCCGCAAGTCGTCGCGCAATTAATGTCCGTGTTGAAGGTTGATTATGCGATATCGGTGATTTTCGCCGCTTACACGTTCCGGTTCACCTACGGGCTGGCCGGTCGTTTCGGTCCTCGTATTCCGACCAGTGACGGGGCCGCGTAATGCTGACGCTCTGGACTGGAAAACCCGGTAACGGCAAAACGCTTAATCTGCTGTTCGAGTTGGAATCCGAACGCAAGTCGCAGGCAAAGGCGCACGCGTCTGACCCGAGCAAGCCGCCACCTCGGCCGATCTACTATCACGGCATCCCTGAGCTGACCCTAGAGGGGTGGTTTCACTGGGATGACCCGACTAAGTGGCAGGAACTACCAGCCGGCGCAATCCTCGTTGTCGATGAGGCCCAAAAACATTTCCCGGTCAGAGAAAAGGGCAAGGCGCCTGAGTTCGTCACCGACCTTTCGACGCATCGTCACCTGGGTGTCGATCTTCATCTCGTGACTCAGGATCCGATGCTGGTTGATGTTTGGCTTCGTCGCCTGGTCAATCGTCATATCCACGTCGTGAGACCGTGGGGCATGTCGATGTCGTTTTTGTACGAATGGCAGCAAGTTACCGACATCAACGATGTTGGTGCGCGCAAGCAAGCGTTGACCCGAAAACGGCCGTTTCCGAAGGAATTTTTCCGCGTCTACAAATCGGCCGACCTTCACACTCAACAGGCCCGCCCGCCCTGGGCGAAGCTCGTCGCTGTTGGTGTGATGATCGTGGCCATCATCTCGCTGATCGTTTTCGTTGGTTCGTTGGTCGTCGGCTGGGGTGACCGGGGCAGTGATGCGGCGCTGTCTGATGAGTTGGCCGAGTTGAGCGGTCAACAAGCGCAATTTGGGCAACAGTTGCAGACGCTCGCCACCAGCGTTGAGCGGCTCGCCTCTGCGTTTGAGCCGCAGGTGGAAGGGTTGCCGTGGTCTAAGCCGTTCTACGGCGACATGGTGCGTCCTGAGGTCATGCCCTACGTCTCGGGCTGTTCTAGGATTCAGACGCGGCGATTTGATCGCTGCACGTGCACCGATCAGCAAGGCGTTGTTATCCCTATGCCTGCCGGTCTGTGTTTGCGCTATCTCGAGGCTGGCGAATTCGATTGGTCCGGCCAGCGTCAAATAGACAACGATCGATTGATCGCCGAGCTTGAGGCTCGGCAGGGCAGCGGTGGCAGTCGTTCCGGTTCATCCAGTCGCGAAGCATCCACCAATGCCCCGTCGATCATTCCCGGTGTCGGCCAATCGGGCAGCTAGGACGCTGACAATGCGGCGTGCTCTCGCACAACAAAAAAGGCCCGCCGAAGCGGGCCAATCTAGCGGGGTGTGGGGCGAAGCCCCGCGGCAAACGCTGTTGCTGTTGAAGGCGAAGCCTTCCGCGCACAACCACGCGCTACGCCACAGACGCCACCGTCTGGCACGTCGCAGAACGTCATAATGTATATTATGTAAAGTCATGATGATCTGGCGAAAGACTTCTTGGTCTGTCATGACGGCCGTCACCAATGACGTTCAAGATGAGCGCACCTCACGCCACCCCTGAGAATAAGGAGCGCTTCTGCATGAACACTTACGACATCGCCATTGTGGTGGGCAGCAACCGCCGCGACTCGATCAATCGCAAATTGAGCGAGGCACTGGCCAAACTGGCCGGGCCTTCGATGCAGTGCCGCTGGGTCCAGATTGATGATCTGCCGATGTACAACGCCGATCTTGAGCCCGAGCGCCCCGACAGCGTCAACCGCTTCACGGCCGAGGTGGCCCGCGCCGATGCGGTGCTGATCGTCACGCCTGAACACAATCGCTCGCTGCCCGCGGTACTCAAAAACGCCATTGACTGGGGATCCAAGCCCATGGAGCGGAATGTCTGGCGCAACAAGCCGGCATTCATCACCGGCACCTCGCCCGGCGCCATCGGCACCGCCGTGGGCCAGCAGCACCTACGGCAGATTCTGGGCATTCTGGGCAGCGTGGTGCTGGGTGGCGAGGCCTATCTGCAGTTCAAACCCGAGCTGATCGACGCCGACGGCACCGTCACCAACGACGGCACACGCGCCTTCTTGCAGGGGCATGTGGACCGCTTCGCCGAACTGGTGGGCGCTCTGGCGCGTCGCTGATCGGCCGGCCGCGTCACCTGCCGCAATGTGAGTTTGTGCGGCCGGTGCACCTTGATGGATGATGGCGACCGCCCTGGCGGCGCCGATGCGGGGCGCGTGCTCAGCACGCCCACGGGGCGGCGGCTTCCACGTCGATGGCGTAGCGCTCGATGGCCTGCTGACACAGCGCAATATCGACGCGGCCCTGCTGCGCCAGCGAGGTGAGCGCGGCGAGCACGATGTGATGACGGTCCACCTCGAAGAAGCGGCGCAGGGCCTCGCGCGTGTCGCTGCGGCCGAAGCCGTCGGTGCCGAGCACGGTGTACGGCGGCTCGATATGGCTGGCGATGAGCTGCGGCAGCGCGCGCAGGTAATCGGTGGTGGCGATCACCGGCGCGCCCGGCGGCAGGCACCCGGCAACGTGGCTCTGCCGTGGGGTCTGGCCCGGATGCAATCGGTTCCAGCGTTCCACCTCGCGCGCCTCGCGTGCCAGCTCGGTGAAGCTGGTGGCGCTCCAGATTTCGGATTCGATTTGCCAGTCGGTGGCCAGCAGTTCGGCGGCCGCGATCACCTCCAGCAGGATGGTGCCGGAGCCGACCAGCCGCACCTGGCCCCTGGCGTTTTGCGCGGAGCGGCTCGCGTAGCGGTACAGACCCTTGATGAGCGCGGCATCGACGCCCGCAGGCAGCGACGGCTGGGCGTAGTTCTGGTTCATCAGGGTGACGTAGTAGAAGACATCTTCCTGACGCTCCAGCATGGCGCGCATGCCGTGATCCAGAATCACCGCAAGCTCGCCGGCGAAGGCTGGATCGTAGGCGCGGCAGTTGGGAATGGTCGCCGCCATCAGGTGGCTGTGCCCGTCCTGGTGCTGCAGACCCTCGCCGCCCAGGGTGGTGCGGCCCGCCGTGGCGCCGAGCAGAAAGCCCCGCGCGCGCTGGTCGGCCGCCGCCCAGATCAGGTCACCGATGCGCTGGAAGCCGAACATCGAGTAGTAGATGTAGAACGGCAGCATGGCAATGCCGTGTGCCGAGTAGCTGGTGGCCGCGGCCACCCAGGAGCTGACCGCGCCCGCCTCGGAAATTCCCTCTTCCAGAATCTGCCCGTCCAGCGCCTCGCGGTAACTGAGGATGGAGTCGATGTCTTCCGGCTCGTAGCACTGGCCCTTGCTGGAATAGATGCCAATCTGCCTGAACAGATTGGCCATGCCGAAGGTGCGCGCTTCGTCGGCGACGATGGGTACGATGCGCGGCGCCAGCCGCTTGTCGCGCAGCAGGCCGCCGAGCATGCGCACGAAGGCCATGGTGGTGGACATTTCCTTGCCCTCGGCGGCCAGCGCAAAGCCGGCGTAAGCCTCGCGCGCCGGCACCGCCACTGGCGCCGAGGTGGTGCGCCGCGATGGAATCGAACCTCCCAGGGCCTCGCGCCGGGCGCGCAGGTACTGCATCTCCGGGCTGTCGTCGGCAGGCCGGTAAAAATGCAGCGCGGCGGCATGTTCGTCGCTCAGCGGCAGGTTGAAACGATTGCGAAAGGCCAGCAGCGCGCTGCGGTCCAGCTTTTTCTGCTGGTGCGTGGTCATCTTGCCCTGACCGGCCTCACCCATGCCGAAGCCCTTCTTGGTCTGCGCCAGAATCACGCTGGGCTTGCCGCTGCATCGAGTTGCGGCGGCATAGGCGGCGTGGATCTTGACCAGGTCGTGACCGCCGCGCTTGAGGTGATCGATCTGATCGTCGGTCAGCCCCTGCGCCAACGCGGCCAGTTGCGGGTTCTGGCCGAAGAAGTGATCACGGTTGTAGCGGCCGTCCTTGGCGGCAAAGGTCTGGAACTGGCCATCCACGGTCTCGGAAAAGGCCTTGGCCAGCGCACCGTCGGCATCGCGCGCGAACAGCCCGTCCCAGTCCGAGCCCCAGACCAGCTTGATCACGTTCCAGCCGGCGCCGCTGAACAGCGCTTCCAGCTCATCGATGATGCGGCCGTTGCCGCGTACCGGGCCATCGAGCCGCTGCAGATTGCAGTTGACCACCCAGACCAGATTGTCCAGCCCTTCGCGCGCGGCCAGCGTGAGTGCCGACATGGACTCGGGCTCGTCCATCTCGCCGTCGCCGAACACGCCCCAGACGCGGCGTCCGGCGGTGTCGAGGACACCGCGGTGCTTGAGGTAGCGCATGAAGCGCGCCTGGTAGATCGAGCTGATCGGGCCGATGCCCATCGAGCCGGTGGGGAACTGCCAGAAGTCCGGCATCAGCCAGGGATGCGGGTAGCTCGACAGGCCGCGTGCGCCATTGCGCCGGGCGGTGATCTCCTGACGGTAGTGGGCCAGATCGTGCTCGCTCAGGCGCCCTTCCAGAAAGGCGCGGGCGTACACGCCGGGTGCGGAGTGGGGCTGGAAGAACACCACGTCGCCACCAGAATCATCGGTGCGGGCGCGGAAGAAATGATTGAAGCCCACCTCGAACAGATCGGCCGCGCTGGCGTAGCTGGCGATGTGACCGCCCAGCTCACCGTAGGCCGCATTGGCACGCGCCACCATCGCCAGCGCGTTCCAGCGCATGATCGAGGCCAGCCGCTCTTCGATGGCCAGATCACCCGGAAACACCGGCTGCCGGTCGACCGGCACGGTATTCACATAAGGCGTGCCGTGCTGCGGTTGCCAGCCGATGGCCGGGTCGCGGCCGATGGACGACAGCAGATCGAGCATCTCGCGCGCCCGCTCGGGGCCGCACTGTGCGGCCAGCGAACGCAGCGCGTCGCACCACTCCTGGCGCTCCAGCGCTGCGTCGGTGTCCACGTCGGGCGATGCGGTGGTGTTCTGTCTGATCATGGCTTCTCCTCACGCTGTGGATCGTACGGCAGCGTATCGGGCAGATTGCACCAAACTGCGCTTCGAGCTCTGGCAATTGCGGCATATCATGCCGTCAAATCAAACCTGAGCGGCACAATGAAACTCGACCTGACTGATCTGCGGATACTGCGCGAGCTTCAGGCCGACGCCAGCCTGTCCAACGTCGAACTGTCGCGGCGCGTGCACCTGTCGCCGTCCCCGTGCCTGAGCCGCGTCAAGGCGCTGGAGGCGGCGGGGCTGATCCGTCAGTACGTGGCGCTGCTGGATCCCGTGCAACTGGGGCTGGCGCTGAACGTGTTCATTTTTATCAGCCTCAAGCAGCAGAGCCGCAAGGCGCTGGATGTGTTCGAGGCGCGGATCCGCGACCGCGACGAGGTGATGGAGTGCTATCTGATGACCGGCGATGCCGACTACCTGATCCGCGTTGCGGTGCCCGACATGGCGGCCCTAGAGTGCCTGATCATCGAACACCTGTCGGCGATGCCCGAGGTCGAAAAAATCCGCTCCAGCTTTGCGCTCAAACAGGTGCTGTACAAAACCGCGTTACCGTTACGGCAGCACATCGCCGAGCGCTGAAGCCGTCTTGCCCCCGCAAGGCCGCCACTCAAGGCCGCCAGCGACGCTCGAAGGCTTTGAGCACGCGCTCGGCGTACCAGGTTTTACCGTAGCTGCCGTTGTAGCGCGCCAGCGCCGGAATCAGGGCGTCGCGCTCGCGGTCGAGGTAGTGGCGAAGAATGGTGCAGCCGTAGCGCAGGTTGGTCTGCGGGTTGAACAGGTTGTCATCGGGGCGGCCCAGTTCGTCCAGCCAGAACGGCATCACCTGCATGAACCCCAGCGCGCCGGCACTGGAAATGGCAAACCGGTCGAACAGCGATTCCACTTCGATCAGCGCCAGAACCAGCTCGGGTGAAACCTTGGCCCGCTGGGCCTCGGCATGCACCAGCCGCAGAAACTCCAGGCGATCATCATCGTCGGGCATGAACCGCTGCAGACGGCCCGACATGTCCAACAGCCAGACTTCCGCATCAAACCGGTGGCCGAAGCTGTCGGAAGTCTCCACCGCCTCGATCAGGGCGGCACGCAAGGCCGGGTCGGGATCGGGCACCAATGACTGCGCCGCCGCCGCGCCGCTCATCAGCAGCATCAGCAGCGCCGAACACGCAAGGCGCCCTGCCCCAGCCGCAGGTCTTCGGGCCGTCACCTGTCTGCGCCCGGCGTCAGGCCGCCGCGATCCGTGCAAGCACGGCCTCGGCAGTGGCCGCCACGCGTTCGGCTTCGGCGAGGTCGCGCGCCTTGAACTCCACCTGGCCGTCGGCCAGCGCCTTGTCGCCGATCACGATTCGGTAGGGAATGCCGATCAACTCGGCATCGGCAAACATCGCCCCGGGGCGCTGGCCGCGATCGTCCAGCAGCACGTCAAGCCCCTGCCCTTGCAGCGCGGCATAAAGCGACTCGGTCGTTTCGCGCACCGCATCGGAGCGGTCCATGCCGATGGGGCAAATCACCACGGTGAACGGCGCCACGCTGGCGGGCCAGACGATGCCCTTGTCGTCATGCCGCTGTTCGATGATGGCCGCGACCAGCCGCGACACGCCGATGCCGTAGCAGCCCATCCACGGCGTCACCGGCTGGCTGGCCTCGTCGAGCACGCTGAGGCCCATCGCCTCGGAGTACTTGCGGCCCAACTGGAAGATGTGCCCACCCTCGATGCCGCGATAGAACTTGATGCGCCCCACCCCGTCCGGGCTGACATCGCCTTCGACGATGTTGCGCAGGTCGGCCGTTTCCGGATCAGTGCAATCACGACCCCAATTGACGTTTTGCAGATGGAAGTCGGTCTGGTTGGCCCCGCAGGTGAAGTCGGCGATGACGGCGGCTGCGTGATCGGCGATCACGGGGATCGGGCTGTTCACCGGCCCCAGATAGCCCACTTCGCAACCGAACAGTGCTTCGACCTTCTCCGGCGCCGCCATGACGAACCCGGCGCCAATCATCGGGTGTTTGGCCGCCTTCACTTCGTTGAGCTGATGATCACCCCGCAGGGCCACCGCGCGCAGTTCACCGGCAGCGGTCTGCACCACCAACAGCTTCACCTTGGTGGCCAACGAGGTGTCGAGAAACCGTGCGACCTGCTCACAGGTTTTCTGGCCCGGCGTCGCAACCTGGTGCATCGCTGCCGAGGCGGCCGCGCGCGCACCCACCGACACACAGGGCGCGGCTTCGATGTTGGCGGCAAACGGCCCGCTGTCGGACACCGCCAGCAGGTCTTCGCCCGACCCCGCAAGCACGTGGAATTCTTCCGAGCGGTTGCCGCCGATATTGCCGGCATCGGCCTGGACGATGCGGTAGTCGATGCCCAGGCGATCGAACACGCGGGTGTAGGCCTCGCGCATCACCTGATATTCCCGTGCCAGATCGGCTTCGTCGATGTGGAAGGAGTAGGCGTCTTTCATCAGGAACTCGCGTGCCCGCATCACCCCGAAGCGCGGGCGACGTTCATCGCGGAATTTGGTCTGGATCTGGTAGAGGTTCAGCGGCAGTTGCCGATACGAGCGCACGTCCTGCTTGACGTGGTGGGTGATCACTTCCTCGTGGGTCGGGCCGTAGCAGAAGTCGTTGTTGTGACGGTCCTTGATGCGCAACATTTCGCCGCCCATCTGCGCCCAGCGGCCCGACTGTTCCCAAAGCTCAGCGGGTTGTATGGACGGCATCAGCACTTCCACGGCGCCGGCGCGGTTCATTTCTTCACGGACGATGGCGGCCACCTTGTTGAGCACGCGCAGGCCTATCGGCATCCAGGTGTACAGACCACTGCCCAGCTTGCGGATGTAACCGGCGCGCTGCATCAACTGGTGCGACACCACCTCGGCGTCGGCGGGGGTTTCTTTGGCGGTGGCCAGTGGAAAGCGGGAAAGGCGCATGGCGGTTTCAGTGAGGTCGTGGGGAACAAAAAAGCAGTCAGGAGGCTCTGGGGCAACTGCGCCGGCGAAGCCCGGTCGACGTCACTCGTCTTCCAGGGTCAGGATCAATTCGACCGGCGAGTGCGGCCCGCGCTGCCAGGCGCGAATTTCCAGAACGCCCTTGGTATTGAGCGAGATGATCAGGTTCAGCCCGGGGGCGTGCAGCTCGTCCTGGGTCGGCACCGCCGGCGCATCGGGCACCGACCACAAGCGCGCCCAACAGGCCTCGGGCGCATCGGGGGGCGAGGAGCGCCACGCCACCGGACGGCCATCTCGCGCGGCGACGAAGCCGCGAATCGGCTCCGGCTGGGCAATCTGTGCGCGGTGCAGCAGGTCAATGGCAAGGCGGCGCGGCAGGCGCACGGTCGCGCCCGATCGGGCGCTGGCATCAGCTAGGGTCATGGTGTCCACACACAGGGCATGAAGGGTCTCTGGAGATGGTCATGCGTCGCCATTCCAGGCGCTCGGCCGACCAAGTGTGAAGGGTTCCCGCGTCGTCCGCGAGCCCCAGCAGCAGGCGCAGGGTCAGCCAGGCCTGCATCACGCCCACGGTGCCCACGACCGGGCCGGCCACGCCGGCTTCTTCGCAGCGCTCGGCGTCTTCACCCTGCGGCGGATAGATACAGGCGTAGCAGCCGCCGCGACGATGCGGGTCAAGCACCGCCAACTGCCCTTCGAAGCGAATTGCGGCGGCGCTGATCAGGGGCTTGCGCGCCGCCACGCACGCCGCATTGATGGCGAACCGCGCCGAAAAGCGGTCGGTGCCGTCCAGCACCACGTCGGCCTCGGCAATGCGGGCCATCGCCGCATCAGGCAACAGCGGCGACACGTTGATCTGTGCATTCAGGGCGGTGAGTTGCGCGGCAGCCGCATCGATCTTGCGCTGGCCAAGGTTGGCCTCGCGGTACAGCACCTGTCGTTGCAGATTGCTGGCCTCAAGACGGTCGGGATCGGCAATCAACAGGCGCCCCACCCCGGCCCCGGCAAGGTACGCCGCGCTGGCGCTGCCCAGCCCGCCCATGCCGAACAACAGCACGGTGGAATCGGACAGGATGTGCTGGCCGTTGATGCCCACCTCGGGCAACACGATCTGCCGTGAATAGCGATGCAGGTCGCTCATGGGCGCAGGCCGGCGGTGGCGCGCGGCTGGCCGCCCAGGTCATGGCGGGTGGTCACCTCGGTGAAGCCGGCGTCGGTCATCAGCGTCTGCACGGCGCTCGCCTGGTCGTAGCCGTGCTCCACCATCAAACGCCCGCCCGCCCGCAGCCGCAGGGCGGCGTGGGCAATGATGGCGCGCAGTGCGTTCAGGCCGTCGTGACCGTCGGTGAGTGCCATGCGGGGTTCGAATCGCAGCGCGTCAAGGTGCGGGTCGCGCGCCGCGATATACGGCGGATTGGCGACGATCAAGTCGTGCTCGGGTCCGTTCGTCAGCAGCCATTCGCCAAAATCGGCCTCGACCCAGTCGACCTGCCCCCGCAATTGCGCGGCATTGTCGCGGGCCACCGCGAGGGCGTCGGCTGAAAGATCCACGCCTGTCACGTGGGCATCGGGGCGTTCCAGGATGAGCGCGAGTGCGATCACGCCGCTGCCGGTGCCCAGATCGGCGACCCGTGGCGATGCCAGCGGCTTCAGCCATTCCAGCGCCCACTCCACCAGCAGTTCGGTTTCGGGCCGCGGCACGAGCACCGCCGAATTCACCGCCACGCTGAAGGTCCAGAAGCCTTTTTCGCCGGTGAGGTAGGCCACCGGCTCGCCTTTGGCGCGGCGGGTGATCAAGGCCTTGAAGCGATCGAGATCGCCTTGCGGCAGCGGGTGATCAAGTCGGGTGAACAACTGCGCCCGCGAGTAACCCAGCAGGTGTGCGAGCAACCATTCGGCGTCCTGCCGTGGGCTGTCGCTGACGGCCTGCAAGCGGCCGATGGCGTCTGCGATGGCAAGGGCCAGGGTCATCAATGGCTGCCCGAAATCTCGGCCAGCAACTCGGCCTGATGCTCGGCAAGCAGGGGCTGGATGACCACGCCCAGGTCGCCGACCAGAATGCGGTCCAGCTGATACAGCGTGAGGTTGATGCGGTGATCGGTGACCCGCCCCTGCGGAAAGTTGTAGGTGCGAATGCGCTCGGAGCGATCACCGCTGCCGACCAGGCTTTTGCGGGTGGCGGCGCGTTCAGCCGCCGCCTGGCTGCGCTGCGCGTCGATCAGCCGTGAGGCCAACAACGCCATCGCCTTGGCGCGGTTCTTGTGCTGGCTGCGCTCTTCCTGACACTCGACGATGATCCCGGTGGGCAGGTGCGTCACGCGGATGGCCGACTCGGTCTTGTTGACGTGCTGACCGCCGGCACCCGAGCTTTTGAAGGTATCGAACTTGAGGTCGGCCGGGTTGATCCCGACGTCTTCAGCCTCCACCTCCGGCAGCACCGCCACGGTGGCCGCCGAGGTGTGAATGCGCCCCTGGGTTTCGGTTTCGGGCACGCGCTGCACGCGGTGCACGCCGCTTTCGAACTTGAACTGCGAGTAAACGCCAAAACCGATCACCCGCGACACGATCTGCTTGTAGCCACCGTGCTCGCCGTCGCTGCTCGACAGCACCTCCACCTGCCAGCCCTGGGTCTCGGCGTAGCGGCTGTACATGTTGAACAGATTGCCGGCAAAGAGGGCCGCCTCGTCGCCGCCGGTGCCGGCGCGAATTTCAAGAAACACGTTGTTGCCGTCCAGCGGGTCGCGCGGCACCAGGTACTGCTGCAGGTTCTGTTCGAGCTGGCTGATGCGCGCTTCAATGCTGGGCCGTTCGGCGCTGACCATGGCGCGAATCTCAGGGTCGGATTCGTTGGCCATCTCATCAAGGCCGGCCAGGTCGTTGACCGCAACCTGATGGGCGGTGAAGGCGTCGGCGACCGGTCCGAGCTGGGCATATTCCTGCGACAGACGCTTGAAGCGATCGGCATCCCGCGCGGCATCGGGCGAGGCCAGTTCTTCGGCCAGTTCGAGGCGACGGTCGACCAACACTTGCAGTTTGTTGAGCAATGAGGATTTCATTTCGGGTCCTGAAGGGGGTGCGGAAGGCGGCGTGCTGAAGGCATTGAGCCTCGCTAAGCCTCGCGATCCGTTCCTTCATCGGCAGGCGGCAGGCGCCCCCCATCCAGCGCGAACAGTCGCCGCGTAGCCTCCAGCAACAGCGACTGCTCGATGCGGCTGGCGCGCCCCAGCCGCGACACCGGGGCATGCAGCAACTTGTTGGTGAGGCTGTCGGCCAGGTAGCGCAGCACCTGGTCGGGAGGCTCGCCGCCGTCGAGACGGCGCAGGGCCTTGGCCAGCACTTCATCGCGCTGCCGCGCGGCGTTGTCGCGCAGCGCACGCAGCGTGTCGCCGGCGTCGCGGGCATCCAGCCAGTGCACGAACACTTGCGCCTGTTCGGTGATCAAGGCCTTGGCCTGCAGGGCGGCGCCTTCACGCAGCTTCATGTTTTCGGCCACCACGTGACGCAGATCGTCAATGGTGTAGAGGTAAACGTCAGGCAAGTCGCCGATGCGCGGCTCGATGTCGCGCGGCACCGCAAGGTCGATCATGAACACCGGTTTGCGGCGGCGCTGCTTCACCGCCTGGCGCATGGCGTCGTAGCGGATGACCGCATCGCGTGCGGCGGTGGAGGACACCACCAGATCGGCACCGGGCAGCGCCTGGGCAAGGCCATCCAGCGTGATGGCCGTGCCGCCGATCTCGGCCGCCAGCGCGTCGGCGCGCTCCAGGCTGCGGTTGGCGACGATGATCTGCTTGACGCCCTGCTGCTGCAGGTAACGGCCGACCAGGGTGATCATTTCGCCCGCACCGACCAGCAAGGCGGTCTGCTGGCTCAGGTCTTCATAGATGCGCTTGGCCATCTGCACCGAGGCGTAGGCCACCGACACCGGATGCGCGCCAATGTCGGTCTGGCTGCGCACCTGCTTGGCCACCGCAAAGGCGTGTTGAAACAGGCGCGACAGCACCGGCCCGAGGCTGGCGGCCTCGTTGGCAATGGCGAAACTCTGTTTCATCTGGCCCAGAATCTGTGGCTCGCCCAAGACCATGGAGTCCAGCCCGGCTGCCACCGCAAGGGTGTGCTCGACGCATTTCTGGTCGATGTGCCGATAGACGTGCTGCGGATGCAAGGGCGCCACGCTGCGGTCGCCCTGCCACCACGCGAGCAACGCCCCCTCACTGAGGCGCGGGCTCACCACCATGATTTCGGTGCGGTTGCAGGTCGAGAGAATGGCGGCCTCGTCGACCCCCTCAAGGGCGCGCAGACGTGTCAGTGCGTCGGGCAGGTCGGCCTCGGCAAACGCCATGCGCTCGCGCAGCTCGATCGGGGTGGTGTGGTGACTCAACCCCAGCGTCATCAGGGGCATGCTGCATCCCGAACGCGGCGAGGCGAGTGAAAAGAAGGCGTCATGTCGTGATTTTCCGGCATGGCACCCGCAACAACAAGCCAGCGCGCCAGGCAGGCCGCGGGCAGACGCCAAGCCCCGTGCCATACCGACTTGCCGTAGCCCGGTTACGCTGTCAACCATTCCGCGTGGAGGGCAATCTGGCAATGCATCAACATTGGACGGGCGTACCTGGGCTGGCGCTGTGCGGCGCGCTGGTGCTCGGTGGCTGCGCGACCGGTGCACGCGCACCGGAACGCACCCATATCGAGCCCGATCTTGCGCCGGTCACCACCCCCACCGACGCCTTGCCGCTGGCCGACACAACCCCAGCGCGGCAGCCCCAGCCCATCGACAGGCAGGCGGCAGCGACCTATCACATCCTGGTCGGTGAACTGGCCGTGCGACGCAACCAGACCGAAGTCGCGGCGCGGGCGTTTCTGGCGGCGCTGCGATCGGTTCCCGATCTTGATCTGGCAATGCGCGCCACCCAATTGGCGCTGCAGGCCGGCGATGACGTGGCCGCGCTTGAGGCCGCGAACATCTGGTTGCAACTCGATCCCAACGACGGTGACGCGCGCGAGGTCATCCTCCGTGTTCATCTGATCAACGATAGGGTGGACGAAGCCCTGCCCCAGGCGCTGGCCGTGGTCGATGGCCATGCAGCCGGTGCCGAAGAAGGCTTCCGCCATCTGGGCCTGCTGCTGGCGCGGGTGCCGGCGCGGCTGGGGCCTTCGGCGTTGGCGCTGATGGAGCGGGTGCGTGACCGGCGTATCGACCGCGCGGGCAGCGCCCTCGCCTACGGCAGCCTGGCGCTGCGCTTCGACGCGCTGGACGTGGCTGAAAAGGCCGCACGCGAGGCAATCGCCGAAAACCCGGACGACCCTGCGGGCACGCTGTTACTGGCGGGCATCAAGGTGCGTCGCGGCGACATCGATCCGGCGCTGGCGCTGGCCGAGCAGGCTTTCCGCTCGCAGCCCCGGGTGACCCGCGGCGACCTGCGCATGAGTTTTGCCCGCATCCTGCTCGAAGCCGGTGCCATCGAACCCGCCGCCGGCCTGCTGGAAACCGCCATCAAGGACGATCCCGACCTGGTCGACGCCCGCTACATGCTGGGGGCCATCGCCATGCAGAACGAGGAATGGCCAGCTGCCAAACGCTGGTTCAAATCCCTGATCGGCACCACCCGCCAGCAGGAGGCCCTGATGCAGCTGGGGCAGCTCGCCCAGCAGGACGGACGCTACGAAGAGGCCCTGGGCTACTACTCGGGCATCGACCGTGGCCCCGCCGCCTTCGATGCCTTGACGCGCAGCGCGGTGGTCATGGCCCATCTGGGTCGCCTCGACGACGCACGCCAACTGTTGCAGCGCGTCCGTGACGAACTGCCGCAGGCCGGGCAGCAACTGATCATGATCGAGGTCGAACTGCTGGTCGATGCCGGCGATCATTCTGCGGCACAGCAGCTGCTCACCGATGCGGTCGAGGCCTCGCCCGACGACCCCGACCTGCGCTACGCCCGGGCGCTGGCTTACGAACGGGCGGGCGACATACGCAGCGCCGAGGCCGACCTGCGCCACGTGCTCGACCAGAACAACAACGATGCCCGCGCGCTCAATGCCCTGGGCTACATGCTGGTGCTTGAGGGAAAAAATCTTGATGAAGCCCGTGACCTGATCGACCGTGCCCTGGTGATCGAACCACAGGATCCGGCGATCATGGACTCCAAGGGCTGGCTGCTGTTCAAGCAGGGCGACCCGGCCGCGGCCCTGCCCTGGCTGCAGCGTGCCTACAGCGCCTTTCCCGATCCCGAAGTGGCGGCGCATCTGGGTGAGGTGCTGTGGGTGTTGGGGCGTCGAAACGAGGCCCACCAGATTTGGGACGCGGCGCTGGTCTCAGATGCCGGGCACCCGGTGCTCACACAGACGCTGCAGCGGCTTGTGCCAGAGAAATGACCGCGCGCGGTTTGCGACCGGGCCTGGCGTTGAGCGCGCTGCTGCTGATCAGCGCCTGCGCCACGCGCCCGCCGGTGCCGGCAGCCGATGGCAGCCTGGTTGATCGCGAAACCCGGCTCAACCGCTGGGCCGGGCACCGCCAGGCCCTTGAAGCGTGGGCGCAGTTCCAGCTTGAGGGGCGCGTGGCCGCCTCCGGCCAGGCGCTGAGCGCGCAGCTGCGCTGGGTGCAGCGCGAGGACCGGCAGTTCGATCTGTGGCTGAGCGGCCCGATCGGCATCGGGGCCGTACGCCTGAGCGGGACGCCGGAGCGGGTCGAGATACGGGCGCGTCGCGAAACCTGGACCAGCACCGAGCCTGAGGCCGATCTCACCGCCCTGCTCGGCTGGTCCCCGCCGCTGACCGCCTTGCCCTATTGGGCACGCGGGTTGCCCGAGCCCGGCGTGGCGGTACGCTTCCACCTCGACGACGCCGGGCGCATCACGCACCTGGAACAGGCGGGGTGGACCATGACCGTGATCCGCTACGGTGATACGACGCCCTCGTTGCCAACCCGGATCGAATGGCAACGCGATGCGCAAACCGTCACGCTGATCAGCGACCGTTGGCAACGCACGCCATAATCCGCACCCGTTTCGGCGCCGACGCAGACGCGCTGGCCCACCTGCACCACGTTGACGCCCTTGACCGACCATCCATTTTCCGCCCGGTTCATCTGGCCCTCTCCGGCCAAGTTGAATCATTTTTTGCATGTCACTGGCCAACGCGAAGACGGCTATCACAGCTTGCAGACCGTGTTTCAGTTCATCGATCTGCAGGACGAACTGGTGTTCACCGCCCGCGGTGATGGCCAGCTCCGGCTGCTCAATGCCCCTGCAGGGCTGCAGGGCGACGACAACCTCATCCTGCGTGCGGCGCGACTGATTCAGCGCATGAGCGGCGCGCCCATCGGCGCCGACATCCACCTGACCAAGCGCATCCCCGTGGGGGGCGGCCTCGGGGGTGGCTCCAGCAACGCCGCGACCACGCTGGTGGCCTTGAACCGCCTTTGGAATCTCGGCTTTCCGCTCGATGAGCTGGCCGGCTACGGCGCCATGTTGGGGGCCGACGTGCCCGTCTTCGTGCGCGGCAAGGCGGCATGGGGCGAAGGCATCGGTGACCGGCTCACGCCCATGGCCCTGCCCGAGCAACCGGTGGCGCTGGTCATCCCGCCGGTGTCGGTTTCGACGGCCAGCATCTTCAATGACCCGGAACTGACCCGCGATCATCCCCGGGTCGAGTGGGACGATTTCCGGGCGGGGCGATGCGGCAACGATTGCGAGGCGGTGGTCTGCCGCCGGCACCCGGAGGTCGCCGAGGCCTTGGCCGCCCTGCGCACGCACGGACCGGCCAGGCTGTCGGGCACCGGCGCGGCCGTGTTCCTGCCCTGCGACTCGCAAGCGGCGGCGCAGGCCGTGCTCGACCAATTGCCAAAAAACTGGACGAAACGTGTGGTGCAGGGGCTGAATCATTCGCCACTCGCCGCTATACTGCGCGGGCTTTAGCGCAGCACATCAGCGAACCGTGTTGGGGCTGTCTCTTATACACATCTCCGAGCCCACGAGACGCTACGCTATCT
>OJDA01000059.1_pt1 | contig 51109 bp, 49 predicted proteins | sample 1592551 | NCBI WGS metagenome assembly OJDA01 (sample SAMN05416810, study PRJEB24817) | seawater metagenome | isolation source: Sea water | place: Canada:Atlantic | collected 2013-07
CGAGATAGCGTAGCGTCTCGTGGGCTCGGAGATGTGTATAAGAGACAGATATTTTAGTGCTCGCAAATTTCGATGTTTCACAGAATTCTGTGAAACGCGATTCAAAATATCTAACAGTTTGATTTATAAACGTTATGTTCAAGGTAACTGTGTACCAAAAACTTCTCAATGACTACTAACGGTATTCATCGTAGCTGAATTAATCTGTAGGTCACACAGGGTAGGGAGCCGCGTCGACTCCATGACGCTTTAGGAGAGCAGAAATAAATTCGAGGGAAGTTACCAATGGGACGAGCAACGATGTGCTGTAGCACGATGGAATCGCAACATGAGAAGTGGTGACTTAGGTTTGCAATTCCGGCGTTTTCATGCGGATGTAAACAGGCAGTTGCAGTCCTGACAGGCTATGTTGAGCTCGGGCTTCCCCCATACTTTTGTCAAGCAGCTTGGGCACTGATAGGTCGTTTTCCGTTTGGTTTTTGAAAGCGGGGGACTATAAAAAGTGTCGTTAGGCAGAAGCTCACTATAGGTCGCATAGAGGTAGGATTCGGGCTCACGCGCTTCTAGTTGCCTAAGTTGGAAATCCTCGCCTTTTCCGGGGGAGTGCGCCGCTGTCAGGGCCGGCGCGGGGAGCGCTTCCCCAGGCGTGGTGAGTTCACCGTCATCAGTATTGGTCGATTCCGCGTTGCGCGCCTTTAAGCGGTAGATCCAGGGGAGAGTGAAGGACTGTTCTCTCACGAGTGAGTGACATGCCAGCAAAAACAGTCCGTTCTCAATCGGATAATCGCTCATATGCTGCCCCACAATGTCACCGCCGGGTTCGCCTGTTGAGGAGGGGTGCAAGCCAACTTCGATCATTTTATAGGCCCATTCTTTGTTGTGGTAACTGCCGCGCCCAGGCGACCCATGGCAATGTTGCCAGCAATGGACCATTTCGTGGACCAAGGTCTGGAGCACCTCGATAACGCGGGATTGCCCCATGTGGGTGGGATTAATCGCGATTTCGTGGCAACGCTCGCCATCCGGAGAGGCCCAGCGCTCAGGGGCAAAATAACCGAGCAGGTCCTTTTGGCGCTGAACCGTAAAAATAACGGGAGGTAAAGCCCCGCTAAAAAGGGTGTCATTGAAGTGGTTATACGCCGTCAAGAGAGCCTGATACAGCGCTTGGGAGGGTGGCGTACGACTGACGTTTATTTCGTTCATAGTACGATTATCCCACAAAACCCAGCGATTTCGGAATGGTGCGATATATCCTGTTTATGCGTTATAAATCAGTAATATGAGCGCGATTTATGAACTAAATGCCCTGACGGATATTAAATCATAAGTGATCATAAAATAACCAAAAACTGTATCGTACGATACAGTTTTTGGTTATTTCTTGACCAGTTAATGCACTTAGGGCGAGTACTGGTGATGAACTTACAAGGAAGCCAAATCGATGTCCACCTTGCTATCGATCGCACCCGCCAAAGAAATAAGGGAGTATGATCGCCCCCCCAAAATAACTGCACCCGACCGTCGTTCTTTTTTTGAGATACCACCTAACGCAAGGCCGTATTACAGAAAGTTACGGACGTCTATTAGCCGGCTCAACTTCCTTCTCCAATACGGCTATTTCCGCGCGCGTTTCCGTTTTTATGAACCGGATGCCTATCCGGCGAAAGACGTCCACTTTCTTATCGGTCATCACCGCTTCCATGACCTAAAGGGCAACTCAAAAGAAGACCTCCAATCCCTGCGCGATGCAATGGTGGGGGCGACCTCGACTCGCCACCGACAGGAAATTATGCGTTTGGAAGGGTATATCGCCTTCGACCTAGAGGCTGAAGAAAGGTTGCGCGAACAGGCTCAGATCTATGCCAACCGGCAGATGAGTAAAACGGACGCCCTAGGTGCACTGGTAACTTTCTGTATTGAGCGGGGAATTGTCTTGCCTCCCATGCAGACACTGGAGGGGTTGATTGGTAGTACCTTTCAGCAGGAGGAAGACCGGCTCATTGCCGTGGTCGCGACGCACCTGAACCCACAACGCAAATCTGCGTTGCTTGATTTACTGGAGGCGGGTAGTCACCGAGCGACGTTGCTCAGTGAATCCAAATCGATTGATCAGGCCGTGAAAGCGAAATCACTGAGCAAAAATGCTCAGCGCCTTGAGGATCTTCAAGAGTTATACCTCGGGAATTTATCGGTGATCGAAGCGCTGGGCCTTACCGACCAGGCCTTAACCCATTACGCCAAATGGGTCACCAAAGCCAGAACGAGCCAATTGGGGCAGTTCCGCAATCCAAATAAAACCTGCTTGTACCTATTAGCCTTTGTCAAATTCCAGTTTTTTCAGCGCCAGGATCATGCCATGAAATCTTTCCTGGCGGTGGTCAAAACCGCCCATAACAAGGCACTCAAAATGGCCAGGGAGCGTGTCTTTGATGAGCAGGCCAAACACGCCCCGATTCTCAGCGATATTGTGAGTTCACAGCAACGCTTGATGGACTTCGCCAGTGAGATCCTCCGTATTATGGAAGACGAGAGTATGACACCGATACAGAAGAATGAGCTGGTCCGAAATCTCGCCCTGACGACCCTCGATTTTGAGGATGATGAAGTCAGCGGCAAGGCGAATTTGGCCTCGGAGTATTTACGTCGAGCCCAGGAGCAATACCAATACTATGACACCTTGGAAGAGGGCGCCTTGGCGCTGGATCGTAAGCTCCGGCGTACGGTGAAGTTGTTGACCTTCGAAGAAGAGCACAGCGAATCTCGTTTGTTGGCGGCGGTCCAGGCTTATCAGCAACACAAACCGGTTCCGCTCACATTTTTAACCCGAAAGGAGCAGGCAGCGGTCACCACCACGGACGGCTTGCGCGAGCACCTTGTGGTGGCCTTGCTCTTTGTTCACATGATGAAAGCCATCAAGGGAGGGAAACTCAATCTGGCGTATGGGTTTAACTTCCGCAGTCTGCATAGTTATTTGATTGATGCTCAACGCTGGCAGAGTCAGCGTATGGATCTGCTCAGGCAGGCTGGACTGCTGGAGTATGCGGATTGTGAGACACATCTTGCGCGCCTGAAAACCAAGTTGAACAAGACTTATATCGCTGTGAATGAGCGCATTGCCTTGGGGAACAACGGGTATTTACGACCAAAACCTGGAGGCCGTTTTGGTGTTCAAACGCCGGCACTGGAAACGCCGACACACAAATATATTGCCGAACGCCTGAGAGAGTCGGGAAACGTTTCGATCTTGCAGATTCTGCGTGAGGTCGAACACCATTATCCCTTCCTTGGACAGTTAACCCATCACAGTCAGCGTCATGTCACGCAAGCAGCGAACCCGCAAACTGCCTATGCGGCGCTGATGGCCTTGGGCTGCAATATTGGTCCGCACAAAATGGGCCGGCTATCACTGGGTATCAATGCCAACGAGTTGCTTGAATTCGTCAACTGGCGGATGTCGACCGACAACCTTCGCAAGGCCAATAAATCTCTGACTGATGTCATCGATGAGGTTGCGCTGAGCCGGGTCTATAAGGTGGAGGACGACCGATTGTATTCCAGCAGTGACGGCAAAAAGGTGACGGTCGCGCCCGAATCGTTACATGCCAAGTATTCATTCAAGTATTTCGGCAAAGAAAGTGGCGTGGCGGTCTACAGTTTTGTGGATGAGAAGCAGAGCCTGTTTCACTCAACGGTATTCAGCGCGACCGAACGCGAAGCCGCCTATGTACTCGATGGCCTGGTGCACAACACGGCCGCCTTAAATCGTGTCCACGCCACCGACACGCACGGCTATACCGAAGCCCTGTTTGGACTAACCCATTTTCTGGGTATTTCCTTTGCTCCGCGCATTAAGCGTATCGAAGAGCAGGGGCTCTACGACTTTCAGGGCAAAGCATATTACGAACAGCGAGGCTACCGACTGTTGCCGCGCAACAAAGTCGATGTCACAACGATTCGCGAGCACTGGGATGACATGCTTCGTTTTGTCTGCACCATCCGCCTCGGGGTGAGCACCGCCTCCCAGCTATTCGCCCGTCTCAATTCATACAGCAGTGACCACCCGTTGTATAAGTGCCTGAAGGCTTTCGGGCGCATTCCCAAAAGCCAATACCTCGTAACCTATTATGATGACTTGCGGCTTCGTCAGCGCGTCCAGAAGCAGTTGAATCTCGTTGAACTGTCGAACAAGTTCCACGATGCCGTATTTTGGGATCGTAAGAGCGAGTTCCAGGTGGGCGCTAAGGAAGAACAGGAAAAGTACACGCTGGCACGATCGGTGATCCAGAACGCGATCATTCTCTGGAACTATCTGACCCTGTCCACCCAGCTGGTTGCCCTTCAAAAAGAGGATCCCGGCGCCTACGAGGCCATGGTCGAAGAAATTGGCCGAGGGTCAGTACTGACGTGGCGCCACGTCGACTTTCAGGGTAAATACGATTTTCGTCGACCGCCCAAAATCACCAAACGGTTTCCGCTGAAGCGCATTCAGAAACTGGAGGTAAAACCGCCGGAACGAACCATTGAGGAGCGGCTTCAGGAGTGGGACAGGCCGTGAATCGCCAGAATCTGGCTGTGAAAACGCGTCGACCAGTGAACACAGGTGTCGTACGCGACCGACAGATTAGACGGCGCTGAAGTGCGACTCTCATACCCGCTGGCATCGAGGTCCACCGTAACCTCGGGCAGGTCCGCGCCCTGGTCGGTTGAGGAGCTCACAGCGGTATCCCGGGCTCGGACGGTCACCTGGGCCGGCAGGCGGTCGCGAATTACGGGTGGATTGCCGGGGATGTCCTCGATGAGCCGCTCGGCATACTCGACCAGGGTCGGTTCGGCCGGCATATAGAAATAGGCTTTCTCGCGGCGTATCCCGTTGGCGCGGAGAATGCGGCCCAGCACCTGGCGGAAGTACAGCTCGGTTTTCACCCGGGTCAGGTGGCAGCACACCCGGAGCCGGGGCACGTTCGTGCCCTCGCTGATCATACCGACGCTGACAATCCAGGGCGTCTCGCTGTCCTTGAACTGGCGAATCGTCGTCAGCGGGTCACGTTCCTGGTAGGTAGCCACCGCGGCCTGCACACCGAATTCCCGCAATAGAATCCCTGCAATCTGCTGTGCATGATCGACACTGCTCGCGACGACCAGGCCGCCAGCGCGAGGATCGTGTCGGCGCAGGTTGTCAAGCTTGCGGGTGGCCTGGCGCAGACTGTAGGTGATGAGTGCCTCGGAGCGCAGGATATCCTCATAACGGCAGGCGTCGCTGTCGACCAGCGCTTTGAGGCCGTCAAAGTGCGCCGTATGGCCATCGCGCTGCACCCGGATAGTGTCATTGTCGATCAGGGTCAGTTGGGGGACGCGGCACACACCATCGGCAATCGCCCGATCCAGGCCATAGCGGTAGTCGCAGGTTACGCTGCCGGTCCCGTAGCGGGCCAGCGCAATGGGCCGCTGGTCGGAGCGCCAAGGGGTGCCGGTCAGGGCCAAGGTATACGCTGCCTGTTCCTGGAGATTGGCGATCAGCGGGGCACCCCAGGCATTCGCATCCGCGAGCTCTTGACCGGCGCAGTGATGGATTTCGTCGAAGATGGCGAACACCCGCTCGGTCTGAAACAGCGACCAGAACGACTTCGGCTGCGTCAGCATCGACTGGTAGGTCAGGGTCAAGCCGCGGGCACCGAGACGGCCGTCAAAGCGGGCGCCGGTTTGTGCGGCGAGCGCGGCCTGAATGTCGTCCGCCACAATCACCGACGGCGCAAAGCCGATGACCAAATCCACGAGATCGGCTTCCAGCAAGGTCGCGGCCAACGTGGCGGCGAAATGGGTTTTTCCGGCACCCGGGGTGGCCAGACACAGAAAATGGCGCTGTCCCTGACGGTACTGCGCTTCGGCCTGATGCAGGCACGCCCGTTGCCAGTCGCGCAGTCTCATGCCGCACTGCTGCTTTGCGTGGCGATCAGCGTCTCCAGGGCGCGGATACGCCCCAGCAATTTCAGGCTCCGATCCTTGGCCTCGTTGTATTGGGCTTGCACGCTCGGCTGCAGCGTGGGCAGATCCGTGCAGATTTCATCGTAGGCCTCAGTTTCCCCGATCGTGGACAGCAGCTCTACCCGTTGGCGCCCGGCAGGGCCGTCAGCACACCGGCACGTGCCAGGCGCCGGATATTGCGGTCGATGAACTGCCAGGATGCGCGGCCGGTGCGACCGTGCTCGTGGCTGAGCGCCCGGTACTCGGCCAGCAAGGTGTCGCGGGTAAAGGGCGTGCCGTCACGGGCGGTCAGCAGGCGGAGGAGGGTGGGCTCAATGCGCGGGGAGGACGTCATATAACAACAGCTTGTCTCGAATTTCGCGACATTGTAGCGCGTCTCTACTATCGCGACAATGAGACACTCTCCGTACACACAAGACTACAACGCGCTGCGCGTCTGGCTCAAAGCCCAGCGCGAGGCCAAAGGCTTGACGCTGCGTCAGGCGGGGGAGCGTGTCGGGCGTCACCACAGTGTGATCGGCAAGCTTGAACAAAACCGCCGGCGCATCGATGTCGCCGAATTCGTCGACTATTGCCTGGGTCTGGGGTTCGATCCCCATGAAGGGCTTGAGATCCTTATTCGCGCGCACCAGCGGCGCCGCTAATTCCCCTTGTCACAATCGCTACGTTCGGGCCGGGGGCCGCTTGCCCGGTGTTTTGCGTTTTCGGCTGATTTTTCGTGTTTTGCACCCGTTCCCCCTATTCTGGAACCCTCCTGGTTTTCCCTTTCTTTGCCGAATATTCGGGCTTGCACAGGCCAAAAACGGGGCGTATAACAGGGACGAATGTGCACCAGGAATATTGGTGAATATGGTACGGATTCAGGACAGCGGCGGGGCATTTCCGGCGCCCCGGCCCAAACGGCTCTTCTACCCGAACGAGCCACGCCTCGATACGTTCCCCATCCAGCACGTCCAGATCGACTGGAAGCGCCTTATCGCCAAGCGCGAGATGGTGCTCGACACCGTCGAGGCCATGCCCGCCTATCTCCTCAAACCCGAAATCCTCGGCCTGCTCGACGCCGAAAAACACCCAACCTATCGCCTGATCCTCGACCTGATGTGGACGACGGGGGCCCGCATCTCCGAAGTCTTGGCCCTCACGCCCAGTCATTTTGTGGATGACGGCTACGATTTCATGGTGGTGCTGCGCACCTTAAAGCAACGGCCGGGGCGGCCGACCAACACTCAGCTCGCCCGCAGCCCCAAGCGGGCCATTCCCATCGTGGATCCGATGTTGATTGACCGGGTGCAGAGCTACTTGTACGCGGGGCATTTTCGGAAAGACGAACGCATTTTCACGATGGCGCGCCAGACGGTGAACCGACATATCCATGATCTGGTGGAGAGAGTAGGGGGCGCGCTAATGAATATCAATAGTAAGACCTTTCGGCACAGCTTCGCGATTCATCTGCTCTTACACGGACGACCGCTGAAGATCGTCAGCCAGCTCCTGGGGCACAAATCGATTGAAAGCACGGAAATCTACACCAATGTGCTCACCGCCGATGGCGGGCATTTTTTGGACGGGGTGGATTTTCATTGATGGACGACTTTCGACCCAAAGCGGACATCATTGCATTTGTCTTTCGACAGTGTCTGACCCACATCAGTCATGAATATTGACTTGTTGTTAACAACATACTAGCCTGTTGCTAACAACAAGAATGGATTCACGGCCATGAAATATTCACCGGGGCAGCTACGTAAAGCAGTAGGCCTGAACCCTGAGGCCTACAGGCATTGGAAGACAGTACTGCCTTCACTTTCTACATTCAATGGTCACTCGGCTAAGTTTCTTATTGGCGACATACTGGCCATAGCGCTTTTGAAGCGCTTGACTGATATTTGCTCAATAAAAATAGGAAACTTGTCCGGCATATCTGAAGCTTTGTTTGATTTGTGTAACAGCGTATCTCTCGATGAGTTGGAATCCCTGACCCTCCTGATTGATCTGAAAAACAACACGTGTTCAACGGCGCGATTACTAGACAGACAAATTAGTGCAGATGTGCTGATAGCTGTTCCTCTCGCAGCGGTCATAGCTGAATTGCGCGCTGACATAATGGAAATGCAAAATGAAGATGCGCAAGGACAATTAATATTAGCAGTGCCTTCCTCTAGCGCTGATCACTCAGTGGTAAGTGAGAGTAGATAATGGGCGTACACAAACAAATTGAAATTCCTTCTGAATGGATCGAGGCCTTTGGTTTCGAAAACAGAAGTGCTCCTGAAGTATATTTCCCAAGTGATGCTGTAGCCGGATCATCTCATGCGGGGGCAATAAGGGATTCGTTTGAGAAAATTGGCTTGTCTGCGCTGTTTTGTGTGCAAGGTGTGCCAACTTTTGCTTACTTGGTTCGAGATCAGTATGACCAGACTGAAGTGATGAAAGTCCACGCAAAATTGTGGAACCAAGGCTTAGCAAGCGCTTTGCTTGTTATTACGGGCGATACGCTCAGGTTTTTCTCGCTTGCCAAGTTGCCTGTTAGATCCTCTGATGAAGAATTTGAAGGTAGTTGCCTTATTGAGGCCCTTAAATTAAGCGAGGAAATGTTAAAAATAAGGAGCCTTATTTCTGGTGCTGAGACAGGCCGGTTATGGCAGGAACATAAGGAGTATTTTAAGCTAAATGAACGAATTGATTATTACCTGCTAAAAAATCTGATTCTATCTCATGGTGAATTGGTAAAAGATTTGGATACGGATTCTGCGCAAGCACTTCTTATGCAGACCATGTTTATTTCATATCTTGAAGATAGGTCCATCATTACTGAGAAATACTACCAGTCTATTTTTGATGGTAAATCCTCTTCTCTGGTTGATGTTCTTTCATCTGGTAAAACATCAAATTTGGAACGGTTGTTTAAAGCTTTAGCAAGAGATTTCAATGGAAATGTTTTTGTCTCGCCGAGCTCATTTGACCCAAAGAAAAGCAAAGTCAAGGTAACTGAACGTCATCTTAACATATTGAGTCGTTTTAGATCAGGTACTGAAGATATGGAGAGCGGCCAAAGGAGCTTTTGGGGGTATAACTTTCAATATATACCTGTTGAGCTGATTAGCGCTGTTTATGATCGCTTTTTAGGTGAAAAGGAAGGTGAGAGAAGAGACTTGGGTGCTTATTACACTCCCATGTTTCTTGCCGACACAGTAATGGCTCAGCTCTGGGATAGCATTTCTGAATCTATTAAAAAATCGGGAAGTTTTTTAGACCCAGCATGTGGGTCGGGCGTTTTCTTAGTTAGGTCTTTTCAGCTTCTATGTGAGCAGTGGAAGCAATCCAGGGATGTCCAGTCAGTACAATGGTCTAATTTGTGCTTGATCCTAGAGCGGGTTCATGGATGGGACATAAATGGAAGTGCTGTTCGTGTTGCTATCTTTTCATTGTACATTGCTCTATTAGAGCAGGTTTCTCCGCCGGATATAAAAAAGCTAATCAAGAAAGGAAAAATGCTTCCTGATCTATGGGGAAAAACCTTAATAGAACAAGATTTCTTTGCGGCCACATCTGATAATGCTCATCAATATGATGTGATAGTTGGAAACCCTCCTTGGGCGAGCAGAAGAAATCCAAATCGGAAATCTATCAAATGGTGTAAAGACAATCAGCTTCCAATGCCGGGAAATGAGGATGCATGGGCATTTACATGGAAGTCTCTCAATCATGTAAATAAAGGAGGCTTGATTTCGTTTTTAGTGCCAGCAATGGGGTTTCTTCATAACCCCAAGTCATTTAATGCCAGAGCGCTTTTTGTAGAGAAAGCAAAAATAACTCGGATTATAAATTTCTCGGATTTGCGTTTTCAGTTGTTTGGAGGAGCCACAAGTCCGGCAGCTTTGGTTATATATGGAGAAAATACGTCGCCTTCAGACGTTTACAGCATCGAATATTGGACGCCAAAAGCAGATTTAAACTTACAGCTTAAGAGAAATATAACTATTTCAAGCCGTGATCGTGTGTCTATTTCCTCGAATGAAATTAAACAAGACTACTTTTCGCTAAAATCTCGATTATGGATGCGACCAGTAGACCAGAAGCTATATAAGTATTTGTCCTCTTTTGAAAAGTTAGGGGATTCTATTAAGCCATTTAAGAGCTCTAATCACGCAGCGAATGAAAGAGACGTCGGCTGGTTTATTGGTCAGGGATTTCAGCCCTTTAATGATGGGCGCTCATCAACAATCCCTCATATAAGTGATGAGGTAGTCAAATATCCATATTTGCCTGTTCAGTCACTGGAAATGCTGTATCAAAAACCGGCAACGCTAAGTTCATGGCCTTCAACGCATGTAAGGCGGAAGGGGTTTGAAGCTTCATACGGACAGCAGAAGGTTTTGATCTCAAGAGGAGTGGGAACCTCTCAGATGAGATTGAAGGCTGCGTATTGCGAGAGTGAACTAACTTTTCAAGATATACTGATGGCAGTGATCTTTCCTAAGTGCGAGAGTATAAAGGCCAAAGTTTTAACCGCATATCTTAATAGTAAACTTGCTCTATGGTTTGCTTTTCATGGGACAGCATCGTTTGGTTCTGGCCGTCCAGAAGTAAAGCAGTCTGAGCTTCTAAAACTACCATTCCCTTCTTCAAAAACGCTGGATGATACGGGCAAAGAAATTGAAAAAGAAATTGTTCAGATAATTGATGGATTTAAAGAAAAATCATCAAAAATTCTTTCTTCAGAGAATGAGGTTCAACATTGTCTCGAAAAAACTGATGCGCTGATATATCAATACTTTGGGCTCTCTGACGAAGAAATATCAATTGTAGAGGATACAGTAAACTACATTATTCCTGCCTCTCAACCCCATCAAAATACCGTTCCGTATATATGGGGAACTACTAACAAAGATAATAGAGAAGAGTACGCCCAAAGTTTGGTTTCGGAATTAGAAAGCTGGCTCGACCTGAGTGATGGTATAACTGCCTGCCTATTGGGAAAGAGTGAAGATTTTGGTCTTCTGGAGTTGGCAATAGTCAATTCTAATAACAATGAGAAGATGGAATACCAAGAGAAGCAGCTTGATCTGAAAGAAGTCATAAAAAAACTCGCTAGTTCGGCAAATATAGAATTGCCAGGGAATTTTACTCTCATTCCAGATTTTAGATTATTCATAGAAAATAGACTCTACCTAGTGAAACCGCTCAGTAGATTGCATTGGATGAGATCTTCGGCTTTGGAAGATGCGGATGCAATTGCAATGGACATCCAGTCATATCTGGTCGCAGAGAAGGGTTAAGTTTTGCAGATGTCGCAAGGGAATATGACTCAGTGGATAAAGCGGTTTCGAGGTGTAGAGCAAAGATTCACACAGAGAATTGCCGTTAATTGGCCAGAGTGTAGAAAGGCGCTAAGTTCAAGCTCTGAGGAAGATGATATTACTAATAATCTAGTGCATAGACTATGCAAAGATCCGGTTGTTAGACGTATTGGCTGGCCCGAGGCGCAATTTGTTCCTTTTGAGCCTGTCGCAGATACAGAGGCTGTAGAGGGTAAAGGGTATATAGATATAGCCGTTATTATAGACCAAGACAGGGATGTGTATTTGGCTTATGAGTGCAAAAGGCTGAACGTCATTCACAAACGAAAAAGATCATCTTTGGCAACAGTTTATGTGACCGAAGGTTTGAATAGATATATTACTCAGCAATATTCTCGTTTTCTCCCAATGGCCTGTATGCTCGGATATGTCATGGATGGGCAGGAACTGTATGCTAAGAAAAAGGTAGAGGCCTCAATAGCGGTAAATTCTGATAAAGGGACTTTGAAATCTGGGCCGATTGATATAGATGATATTGTGCCCTGCAAGCGATTTCAGACAACACATGTCAGAAAGGATGGGTCGGATTTTGATGTAAAGCACACATTGCTATCTTTCTAGTCTAATAATCATTGGGGTGGAATTTGTTGTGAACTAAAATTTTGGTGTTGAGAGACGACTTTAAAATGGAGGCCAAAAGATGCCTATAGATTTTACGGATATGCTTGATGATGACAGCGACGTTGTCCTCCATCCTCGTGATATATTTTTTACATTGAATAGGAATCCTAGTTTCTCATTCCCTCGCGATATTCAAACTGAAGTTATGAACCGTTGGTTTGACAATCGTGAAAATAAAGACAGTGTTATCAAGCTCAATGTCGGGAGTGGGAAGACACTTGTAGGTCTTCTGCTATTACAAAGCTCTCTGAATGAAGGAAAAGGGCCCTCATTATATGTTTGTCCTGATAAGCAGCTGACGCATCAAGTTATTCAAGAGGCAGAGGCTCTTGGTATAGAGGTCACTGATGATCCGCGTAATGCAGACTACACGGCTGGTGAGAAAATATGTGTAGTCAATGTATATAAACTCTTCAACGGAAAATCTGTTTTTGGTGTCGGAACTACAAAAATTGATATAGGCTCCCTGATCATTGATGATGCGCACGCTTGTGTATCGACTATATCTGATCAATTTAGAATAACTCTGCCCAACACCCATGAAGCTTATGGAAGGATTCTAACTTTTTTGGCAGAAGACCTTCGTGGTTATAACGAAGCCCGTTTTCTAGATGTGGAAGCAAGCGATCCGCGCTCTTATATGGATGTACCTTTCTGGTCATGGCATGCCCACTCTCCCAAAATTTTAAGAGTTCTGCATGAACATCAAGGCGATGACGAACTTCAGTTCACCTACCCGTTGCTTCGTGAGATATTGCCTCAATGTCGTTGTGTCATTGGTGGCCAGCGGCTCGAAATCGAACCTTACTTTCCGGCTACTGATTTAATACAGTCATTTCGGCGTGCAAAACGCAGAATATATATGACCGCAACCTTGGCGGACGATAGTGTCATTGTAACTCATTTTGGAGCAACTCAAGGCTCGCTAGGTACGCCAATAGTTCCTTCGTCATCCCAATCAATGGGCGAACGGATGATTTTGATGCCTCAGGAGCTTAATCCCGATTTAACGACCAGTGAAATTCAGACCTTATTGGCACAACTGGCTCAAAAAGAGAATGTAGTAGTGATTGTCCCCTCTGAGCAAGCTGCAGGAGAGTGGGGCAACATAGCTCATCAGATCCTTATCGGGGAACAGGTAGCGGCTGGTGTTGAAAGATTGCGTAATGGTCACGTAGGTTTAACTGTACTGGTTAATAGATATGATGGAATTGATCTTCCTGGTAACGCATGTAGGGTTCTTGTGTTGGTCGATCTTCCTGAGGTGAGTTCTTATTCGGACCTTGTTGATAGCGAGGTATTAAGTGGCACTACAGTTAACTTGCGCAGACAAGTTGAAAGGATTGAGCAAGGTATGGGGCGTGGAGTTCGATCCAACGAAGATTATTGCGTGGTCCTTCTTCTCGGCCCGAAGCTAACAAGAAGGCTACGATCTTCAGAGGGTCAGCAACTTCTCACGCCAGCAACTAAAGCACAGCTTGATCTTTCTCGAAGAATAGCTAGAGAGCTTGGCTCACCGCAAATAAATGAAATACAGAACGTGATTTTGCAGTGTCTAAATCGTGATGCTGGGTGGATAAAGATCAGCAAAAAAGTTCTGGTTGGTCTTAAGGCTGATGATGAGCTTCGTTTTGACCCGGCAAAAATGGCCATTAGAAACGCTTATGATTATGCACGGGCAAATCAGCATCATGAGGCTCTCAAAGTACTTGATGTGGCAATTGATGCCACACAAGACCAGCATGTGAAGGCTTGGTTGTTGTCTCGGAAAGCGGCATTTCAGCATGTCGTTGATGCTGATGGAGCTCAAAAAACATTGGTCGCGGCACATAGAATGGAACCTGCAGTGACTAAGCCTATGCAGGGGGCAGCTTATAGGCACCTTGCACCTGTTACGGGGCAGCAAACTGCCGTATTGATAGAAAATCATCAAAATCGCTTTCTTGACTCTACGCAAATGCGATTATTTTCAGACGAATTGTGTTCTGATTTGCAGTTTAACCCAGAAACATCAGACCCGTTTGAGTCCGCTATAAATGGCCTGTCATGGTTTTTAGGAATTGGTGGTCAAAGACCAGAAAAGGAATATAAAGAAGGCCCTGATAATCTTTGGGCTTTGCCAAGTGGTACTTTTCTAATTATCGAATGTAAGAATGGTATAACTTCCAATAGTGGTATTTCGAAGAAGGATGCTGGCCAGCTTGGCCAATCTGTTGAGTGGTTTTCGGTAAGGTACCCCGCTTCCCATTATATCCCAATTATGATACATCCCGAGCGAACTTTGGGGCGGGCTGCCAGCGCCGTTCAGGGGATGCGAGTGATAGATACAGCTGGGTTAGAGAAGCTTAGAAGGAATCTGCGACACTTTTCTAGGGAAATAGCTAACCCTGATGTTGCAAGCAGCGCTACTGAAATTGCTAAGCGGCTCGCACAGTACGAGCTCAATGCTGAAGCTTTCGTGAATGCATTTTCTGTAGAAGTAAAGTAAAGGCCTAATAATGTACTCCAAGTACCTCAATTCCGTTTTGGGAAAAAATGGGGTTCATATTTTATGATTATAGTCATGCCTAGTGGTTGCTGGAAAAAAAGAACACTATTCATCTAAATAGTGATCCAATCGAAGTGGAAATTTTCATTTATCCTAATAATAAGGTAAGCGCTCAATAAACCCCATCTAATAATTTCGTCGCGGTAGATTTACTCTTCAGTTTTAAGCTGAGGAGTCGTCCATGAACACAATCAACAAAACACAATTCTGGCAAGATCACGTCACCGCTTGGCAAGGCAGCAACCTATCTCAAGCTGCGTATTGCAAGCAGCATGAGATCAAGTTTCACAACTTTGCTTATTGGCGTAATCGGCTGAGCCCCGCAAAAGCACCGGCTGCGAAATTAATGAAGCTGGGCGGTATGCCGACCTCATCTCGTATGATCATGAATTTGCCGCTGGGCGTTCGGCTGGAATTATCGTAAGCGCTCAATAAACCCCATCTAAATTTTCTGCTGCGACTTGGCTACGCTCCGGATTTTCCTGACCTGGAGCATCCTATGAGCACTGAACCTACCTCATCCAAAGAGCAATTCTGGCAAACGCACTTCATCGCCTGGGAAGCCAGCGGCCTGTCTCAGATCGAGTATTGCAAACAGCATGACCTCAAGCCGTCGAACTTCGCTTACTGGCGCACACGGGCTAATAAAAAACGCCGGAAGTTCATGCCACTGTCGCCCCCGGTGACAAGCGATCGCTTGGTGCTCGGTTTACCCCATGGCATACGCCTCGAGTTGCCCGCTCACGCGCTGGCCGAGGTGCTGCCAACCGTGCTCCGGGCCTTGCGGGAGTCAGCGTGATGCTTCGCCCATCGCCGAGCGTTCACGTCTATTTGTACCTGGAGCCCGTAGACATGCGCAAGTCCATTGATGGGCTGGCCCTGCTCGTTGAGAGTGAACTGGCGCTCTCCCCGATGTCAGAAGCGCTGTTCGTCTTCTGCAATCGGGGACGAGACAAGATCAAAATGCTGTACTGGGAGCGCAATGGCTTTGTGCTCTGGTACAAGCGCCTTGAGAAGCAGCGTTTCCGCTGGCCACGGGAATCAGCCTTCTTGTATGAGCAGCGTGATGGCCGCGACTTGAATTATCTGCTCGACGGCTTTGATATCTGGGCCCAGCGGCCCCATCAAACCCTGCATTTCGACTCGGTATCCTGAGCTCCCTCCAGTATAATAGGGCGCTATGACAGCGCCTTCTCCACAGTCCCTGCCTGACGATATCGATGCATTGAAGACTCTGCTTCTGAAGAAGGAGCAGCGCATCCACCTGCTTGAAGAACAGATTCGCTTGTTCAAGCAAAAGCGCTTTGGGTCGAGCAGTGAGAAGAGCGACCAGCAGGCTGAGTTATTTAACGAGGCCGAGTTGATCGACATGATGGAGTCGGCGTCGGAAGCCGAAGCGCTTGAGTCGGCAGCGCCAGCTCAGCGAGAAGCGGCTCCCCGTAAAGCCAAGCCCGGCCGCAAGCCGCTTCCGGCAGACCTGCCCCGCATTCGCATTGAACATGACCTGCCCGACGCCGACAAAGTCTGCACCTGTGGTTGTGTGCGTGACTGTATTGGCGAAGACACCAGCGAACAGCTGGACATCATTCCGGCCAAGGTTCAGGTACTGGTGAACGTTCGTAAAAAGTATGCCTGCAAACAGTGCGAAGGCAACGTCAGTACTGCACCACTGCCGCCGCAGCCGATTCCCAAGAGCAAGGCCAGCCCGGGCTTGCTGGCCCACATCGCTGTTGCCAAATACCAGGATGCACTGCCGCTGTACCGGCAGGAGGGTATTCTCGGGCGCAGCGATATCGATCTCCCCCGCCATACCTTAGCGCTGTGGATGGTCAAGGCGGGCCAGTTGGCACAGCCGCTGATCAATCTGTTGCAGGATCACTTGTTAAGCTATCCGGTACTGCGGTGCGATGAAACCACCGTGCAGGTGTTGAAGGAGCCGGGTAAGGAGGCCCAGAGCCACTCCTATATGTGGGTGCGGGTCGGCGGGCCACCCACGCAGCCCATCCGGCTTTACCATTATGCTGACAGTCGCCGGGGAGAGGTGGCCCAGCAGCTGTTGATGGGCTACCAGGGCTATGTGCAGACCGATGACTATGCGGGGTACAACGGGGCCTGCGCCCAAGCGGGTATTACCCAGCTGGGCTGTTGGGCACATGCCCGCCGCAAGTTTGTGGAAGCGCAGAAGGCCGTCGGCAAGCAGAAGAAGGCAGGTAAGGTCGATATGGCGGTGAGCATGATCGCCAAGCTCTACGCGATCGAGAAGCGGGCAGAGACCCTGTCGCCGGAAGCGCGCTACACCCTGCGTCAGCAGGAGAGCGTTCCCCAGCTCCAAGCCATCCGCGTCTGGCTGGACAAAACCCTGCATACTACTCTGCCCAAAGGATTACTGGGCAAGGCTCTGAGCTATCTGGAGAAGAACTGGAGCAAACTGACCGTCTACACGCAGGACGGTCGGCTCGGCATAGACAATAATCCGGCAGAGAACGCGATCCGCCCCTTCGTGGTGGGGCGCAAGAACTGGCTGTTCAGCGCCTCGACCTCGGGCGCCACCGCCAGTGCGAACCTGTACAGTCTGATTGAAACGGCCAAGGCGAATGGCCTGGAACCCTTTGCTTACCTGAAGCGGGTGTTTACTGAATTGCCCCGAGCACAAGGCCTTGAAGACATCGAAGCGTTACTGCCATGGCAGATGCCCACAATGGCTCCCGAGGTAGTGAAGGTGGCCTCATGAAACGGGTGATGAAAATCGACATCGATCATCTCGATATCGACGAACTGATGGCGTTAAACCAGCGTATTGTTGAGCGCCTGAAGATGCTGGAATCGATGCACGCACACCAGTCGATGATGCAGTTCCACCCCGGCGCTCGGGTCAGCTTCAGCTCCCCGCAGGGCGACCGGGTCCTCGCGACCATTATGAAATTCAATCGCAAGACGGTCACCGTGGTGACAGACAGCGGGCAGCGCTGGAATGTCTCACCGCACCTGCTCTCGGCGGTCAAGGATGCCGCGCCGTCGTCCGTGATCGATGGGCGATTAGAAAACGACTGAACGCAACGGTGGGGTTTGTTGAGCGCTTACCCAGCGGCAGCATGACGAAGGAGTTTCGAGTGCCGAGGCTGAAGGTGATGGTGCGGCCGATAGTGGGCGTGAACCCGAATAGCTCACTGAGCCCCTTGCCGATAATGGCGGCCGCAACCAAGTAAAGCACAAAGACCGCTAGTGCCGACCACAGAAGGGCGCCATTGCCGATCACCAGGCTGACCTGGGAGCCGGCAATCAGAAACACCACCAGCGCCAGCAGTGGCACGGGCAGCCACCCAAGCCAGTCCACCAGTGTTTGCGCTCGCGGGTGTTTTTCCGTCAACCGTTCGGTAACCCAGGCCAGGATCAGCGGGGTGACAATCAATCCGAAGAATGCCGGCAGCAAGTGGCTGCCAACGGCCAGTTCAATGGCGATATTGCCCATGAAGAGCCAGATATAAATGGGTAGCAAAATGAGCTGGACCAGCAGAAGGATCGGCGCGGCCGCTATGGCCCTGGCACCGTCCCCACCACCGAGATGGGTAAAACTGATAAACCAGTCCGTACAGGGCACCAGCAGTACCAGCAGTACGCCGAGACGAATAGCGGGATCATCCGGTAACAGCCACAACAGAAGACCAACGACCACCGGTATCAGGATAAAATTGCCCGTCAGCAAAGCGGCCAGAAAGCGGCGATCACGAAATGCCGACCTGAGATGTATCAGTGGTACCTGAGTGAAAGTAGTGTACAGGAGAACACCCAGGGCCGGCCAAAGCAGCGCTTCCCAATGACGAGTCTGCTCTGGTGACATCCAGCCGATGGCCATGCCGGCCAGGATGGCAACCAGATAAAACCAGACCTGATATTGTTCTAGGCTGTTACGCATTTGGCTTCTTCCACGATGATACCCGGACTCGGCACCTGTTTGTGTGGGCCGGATAGTACCATGGGAGTCCTGTGAGTCACGGTGTTGTCAGCCAACGTGTCTGTGGGAGTTCCTTCCAACCCCAGCAAAGTACTACTGCATACGCTGAGATATGCCCCAAGTTACCGGCCGATTTCTTAGGGAAAATCTGGGGCAATTTGATCGCCAAACTATGCCATTTCAGGCCAATCACTTGCTTGGAGAATGGGTGAGTATAGGCCACCTCCTCCCATTCCCGGCTCAGGTTCCAGTCGTCTGTGATGTCATGGTCATCAAAGATCATCGCTGTCGGCAGATGAGCCAGGAGCCTTTGCACCACTCGCAACCCGTCGACAAACTCTTCTATTGCTTGGCGTTCAGTCTGGTACAGCAAGCGCGAGGCGGGTAAGAGGTTGGGAGGAGGGGCCAGATCAATCAAAGGCCAGAGCGCGGGAGACCAGACCAGCAGATACATTGCCAGTACCTCACCGACCGTTATCAGATGGTTGTGGGCGCTGTCAGCCGTGAAAATCGGTTTCTCGGCGCCACCGAACAGCACTTCGATCAAGGCGGCATTGTGCTTGTGACGCGGGAGAAGTGTATCGCGCTGGTAGAAGCTGGATGGATGGCTGTATAGGACCTCTGCACTCGCGACGCCTGTTACGGCGCCATCGGCCAGAGACTCATTGGGTAGCCCCAGCATCTCTATCACTTGGTGAATGGCGTGCAACATGGGCCCAGCGACATCGTCCGCATAGATCTGATCTCCAGTGAGCACCAGTGCCGATGGCCAAGTGGGCGACTCGATTGTAGCACTTGCCCCTGTCGTGGAATTTTCGATTGATAGACTTTTTTGCTCAAAGCAGCGAGCTAATAAGCGGTCTGCTTCAACCAGTCCGTCACCGCCCAAGTGGTGCGGCTTTCGACATGATCCATGCAACAAGCTGCCGACATGGGACGGCAATATAAAGCCGGGTGTTTTTTGACCCGGATAACATAACCCGGGAGCCAACTCACTCGCTTCAATCCAGGTGGTCTCTGCGCCCTCCAGTCGTTGCAAGGCGAGTGTGTAGCCGATCCAACTGTCCTCGGGTAGTGGTTGATCGAATGCCACGTCTATCAACAGGTAATGCAAATGCTTGCCGGCATTTATGAATCGGCAAGCCTGCTGCCCCGGCTCCAATTCGAAGTTTCGTGGTATCGACTGTTCGTCGACGAATGAAAAACGAACGCGCAGGGGTTCGCTGACTGCCAACCAAAACACCAGCCGTTGGGGTGTCGCATGGCGCAGTAACGGGCCGGCCAGAACCAAGGGCAGTGAATGCTCATCCCTGTTCATAACCACCCCTTACGTATGAAAAAACAGTAGAGAGTGGAGGCTTCAATCTCTTCCACCTCATTGGATTCCGGCAAATCCGTATGCGGCATGCGCTCCAGTAATTTTCGCTCATCTTAGTAAGGCTCGTGGGCGTCGATCCAGTCCGCATCTGTTAGGCAACCGTCGATCTGCTCAGTCGTGTATTCGATCTCCTGGATTAGGCCGCCGGCAATGCGCATCATCGGATCGCTTTGCCGGTGAGCAGATCCCTTGTGTCCACCACGTGCAGGCTCCGCTGTGGGAAGGGGATGGTGAGACCTGCCGCCTCGATAGCCTCCTTGACCCGTTTATTCAGGTCCCAGTAGGTTTGCCAGTAATCGTCGTTGCTGGCCCAAGCGCGAAGTTGGATATTAACGGCGCTCTCCGCCATGGAGGCGACCATGACCTGCGGCACGGGGTCTAGGAGCAACCGGGGTTCAGAGTTCGCAATGGCGCGCAGGACTTCCAGCCCCTGATCAATGGAATCCGAATAGGCGATACCGACGATGATGTCCATACGCCGCTTGCCATTACGGGTGAAATTTTTGATGCTGGCGCCCCACAGGACGCTATTCGGCGAAGCGATATACAGGCCGTCAACGGTTTCTAGGATGGTGGTGAACAGATTGATTTCACGGACGGTTCCCGTTGTGCCGCTAACCTCGATAAAATCGCCTGCTCGAAACGGACGCAGGATTAGCAGCATGATGCCAGCAGCGATATTGCTGAGGGTGTCCTTTAATGCCAGGCCGATGGCCAGACCTGCAGCACCGACCAGAGCAATCAGGCTCGCCGTGTTGATCCCGAAAATATCGAGAATAAATACGCCGCCAATGGTATACACCACATAACCTGTAACCGCAGAAAGGATGGGGATCAGGGTGGCGTCGAGCTTTTGCAGCCGCGGATTGGTGTTCTGAATCGTGCGCCGGATGGTCTTTGCGATCAGCGTACTGGCGATCAGAATGGCAATGGCCAATAAAGCCTTATAGCCAAGGCTGATTAGGGTTACCGAATGGTTGTTCCAAAATGCCGTGAGATTTATCCAGCATGCATGATTTCTCCTTCTTGATGGGATTGGCACCGGCGTGTGCGGTGATTGGGCAAGCCGTAGAAGGTCCAGATCTTGGCCGGTGGCAAATTGCGCCATACCTGTCCGACACAGGTTTCCTCAACACCAAACCGGTTGCGGACCGCTTTCTTTAGTGGCGACATCAGGCTATAGCTGAATTGAATGAAAGGCCCACAGCCTCCCATTACCGCGAAGCTTTGATATAGCAGGCTGGCCTGTAATCGCGAGGGCATGGCAAGTAAGGGCAGTCCCGAGACTACCGCCCGAACCGGTAACGCGATGCCCGCCGTTGACAGCAAGCTTTTCATCGAACGTGCATCCCCTCGCAAAATGCGGATACCCGGAAACCGCTGTTCCAGAAACAGGCAGAAATGCGGGTCGCGCTCGACGATTACAATATCTTCAGGCAAGACACCCCGTGCCAGCAAGGCTGCGGTGATGGCCCCGGTGCCACCACCAAGCTCGATAACTATTCCATCGGTCTCAGGTGTGGCTGCGGCCATGGCTCGGGCGAGATCACTGCTGCTGGGCATGACCGATGCGACATTCAAGGGGGATTTCATCCATTTTTGGAAGAACAACCAACGTGCATCGTCATGGGATGATGAGCGTTTCGTCATGACGATCTCCCCACAACTGAGAGAACCAGCCAGGTGTTGTAAGCGGCAAACGCGATCAGTAGGAGGCTGCCTTCGATCCGGTTGATCCGTCCCTCACCACGAAATCCGTAGGCCATGACAAACAATCCTGCGATCATCGCCATCATCACCGGCCAGTCTCGAGTCATCACCTCTGGAACAATGTGTGGCATCGGCGCGATGACACCCGCGATGCCCACCACGGCCAGAAGGTTAAACATGTTAGAGCCGACCACGTTGCCGATGGCGATGTCATGCTCACCCTTACGAGCCGCAATTACCGAGGCGGCCAGTTCCGGCAGCGAGGTGCCTAGAGCGACGATGGTCAGACCGATAATCAGATCGCTCACGCCCAGCGCCTGGGCGATGGTCACCGCACCCCAAACCAGCATGCGGGAGCTGACGATGAGCAATACCAAGCCGACCACCAGCCAGAAGATAGCTCGGCCCAGCGGCATGGGGTGTACGACCATCTCCTGATCTATCTCTGCTTCCAATGCATCACCTCGGCCCTTAAGGGCCGCAAAAATGGTCCAGCCAACCAGACCAAAAAACCCGGCAAGCAACACTAGAGCTTCAACGCGGCTGAGTGCCCCATTCCAAAACAGCAAGCCGGACACCAGCCCAATACCAAACAGGAGTGGCAGTTCCTTTCGCACGATCTTCGAATGCACGGCAATAGGCGCCACCAAGGCGGTAATGCCGAGGATCAGGCCGGTATTGACGATGTTGGAACCGAGCGCGTTGCCCAATGCCAGATCCGGATTGCTATCCAGAGCGGCCATGGCCGAGACCACCATCTCCGGTGCCGAGGTGCCGAAGCCAACGATCACCATACCAATGAGAAGTGAAGGCATGCCGGCATGTTTGGCCGTTGCCGCCGCCCCCTCCACAAAGCGGTCTGCGCTCCAGACCAGTAATGCAAAGCCACCCAGGATGGCTAATAAAGCTAATGTCATATCAAACCCCTATTTCATCAAAACCAGATAGATCACCCCGGCCAGCGCCACGCGGTAAATCACGTAGGGCCACATGCCGAAGCGATTGAGCCATTTCAAAAAAAAGTGAATCGCGGTGAGCGCCATCGCGAATGACGTTACGCCTCCTACCAAAAAACCGGCCCAGTCAACGCTGGCATCGCCGGTCGCGACTTCCAGCAACTTGGCGCTGGCAGCCAGTGCGGTAATGGGGATGGCGAGCAAAAACGAAAAGCGCGATGCCGCCTCCCGGCTGAGGCCCAGCAACAATCCGGCTGTGATGGTCGCTCCCGAGCGGGACGTACCAGGAATCAGGGATACCGCCTGAGCGAGTCCCACCCAGAGCGCATCTCGCCAACCCAAGGTAGACAGCTCCCGCTGGCGATTGGGCCTCCAATCAGCCCAACCCAGCAACAAACCAAATACCAGCGTTGTAAAGAAGATGATTTCGACTGACCGTAAATCGCTATCAATCTGAATCGCCCCGGGTTTGTCGGAGGCTCCATAACTTGAGAGGATGGAGCTATGAACAAATCAAAACGCTATTCCCCGGAATTCCGGGAACGGGCGGTCCGCATGCTGCTGGACCACAAATTGGAGTATGACTCGGAGTGGGCGGCGATGACAGCCATCTCGGTCAAACTGGGCTGTACACCTGAGACTCTGAGGCAGTGGGTAAGGCAAGCCGAGAAAGACCTTGGGATTCGAGACGGCGTTACCAGCGATGAGCGCCAGCGCCTCAAGGACCTGGAGAAGGAGGTCCGCGAACTTCGCCGGGCCAATGAGATCCTTCGCAAGGCATCTGCTTATTTTGCCCAGGCGGAGCTCGACCGCCGACCGAAGTGATGGTGTCGTTTATCGATGAGCACCGGGATAGTTACGGGGTCGAGCCGATCTGCAGTCAGCTGCCGATTGCCCCGTCCACCTTTTACGACCACAAGGACAAACGTAATCACCCGCAGAGGCGCTCAAGCCGCGCCAAACGGGACGACGCCCTGTGCTCGGAAGTGAAGCGGGTCTGGGAGGAGAACTTCCAGGTCTACGGCGCGCATAAAGTATGGAAGCAGCTAAACCGCGAGGATATCGAGGTCGCCCGCTGCACGGTGGAACGGCTGATGAAGCGGTTAGGGCTGGAGGGCGCCAGGCGCGGCAAAGGCTGCAAGACGACGATCGCGGATACCGGAGCGGATCGGCCTGCCGACCTGGTGCAGCGCCAGTTTGTGGCTGACCGCCCGAATCAACTCTGGGTGGCGGATATCACCTATGTGGCGACCTGGCGGGGGTTCGCCTACGTGGCCTTCGTCATTGACGTATTCTCTCGCCATATTGTCGGCTGGCGGGTGGCCAGTTCGATGCGCACGGACTTGGTACTGGATGCGCTGGAGCAGGCGGTGTGGGCCCGTGGTGGCGCCGAAGGTGTCATCCACCACAGCGACCGCGGCAGCCAATATCTGTCGATCCGGTATTCCGAGCGGTTGGCAGAGGCCGGTATGGAGTCCTCGGTGGGCAGTCGGGGTGACTCTTATGACAACGCCCTGGCCGAGACCATCAACGGCCTGTACAAGACTGAGGTCATTCGCCCACGTGGCCCCTGGCGGACAGTGGATGACGTGGAGTATGCAACCTTGGAATGGATTGACTGGTTCAACAACCGGCGGCTACTCAAACCGATCGGCGATATCCCGCCGGTGGAATTTGAAATGGCGTACTATCGCCAGGAGGAGGAGTCTGCCATTGCGGCCTGACTCAAACAAATGAGCCTCCGGAAATCCCGGGGCGATTCAGTAATAGTAGAAAGCTCATAAACTCAGAATCTACTTCTAAACAAGTGAGTGCAGTAATGATAAATTTGTCGGTACGAGCGACCGCTAAAACTTGAACAGTGAAAACTCTGGACTGCACTCTCGACGCAGCTTGAAAATACTCTTGAAGATAGTGAAATTGGCGGTGCCCTGACAGAAATGAGCGCAAAGCAGCTCATTATTTTTCAGCGATAGAAGTGGAATACGCGACTGGCTGGATACTGATTCCTATAGCCTGACAGTAAGTGGGAGACTCTAGTGAGCGAAGTGATCGTCGCTTTTTTTGTCCATCGGACAATCATGCATTTCATTAGCTAAATTTTTTTGAATTTCTCGTTGATAAACGGTTTATAGGCTCTCGAGTGCTTCACTTATCTGTTGTTCAGGCGGCTCTTCGTATATCAAAGTTGTTGACGGATTTACATGGCCAGCTATTTTTTGGGCTACCTTCACCGATTTTTTCTGCTTGTGGATCACATTTGTTATCAACGAGCGTCTTCCGCTGTGTGAACTGGCCTTTTCGACGCCTGCCCAGTGCCTTAGGATTACAGCCATGTGCTCCTGTAATGTGTTAGGGGAATAGGCCCCACCTTTTTGAGTTATAAAAAGAGGGGAGGAGGGCATAAGTGTTCCGCTCTTATCTATGCGTAAACGCAAATATTCCGCCAGCGCGCCACGAAGACCTGCATCTACCATTGGAAGATCCCGCGATTTTCCGCGATGTTTCCGAACCGGTGGGTAAAAGTCTTCCGGATTCACGTCAGCACCGGCTTTAGCTAACGCTTCAATCTGCCGAATCACTTGATTGAAACTCGCCACATCGAAACTGACTGTTTTCCGCTGGTACCGACTTTGGGATCTGCCCATGGCGTCAGCGCCTTTTGTGTAGGCAGCGGGCAGACTCATCACTTCGAGTAATTTGAACTCCGTGCCCGAGGGATTGAGCTTCGCAATCTCCTTGACCTGGAGCAAAGCAATTTCCTGGGCCCGAAGTCCGAGCTTGAAACTGATCTGCATAATGGCCGTATTCTTTTCAGGATGCCGGTGATGCTGGATCACATCGAAAACATGGTCTTGCTGTTCGGCAGTGAGGACGCGGGCCTGGCCAGATTTGGGCATAGAATACCTCGAAGAGGGCAGTAATAGAAATCCGTAATAATGATATTTTAACGGATTATTGATAGATAAGTGAGGTTTCAGCCAAAAATTCGATCTTTCCTTTCTATCAGTCAGGTTTTTCGCGTCCGACTGGTCTCATGTTTAACCAATCACGATCTTCTTGCTTTAGTCCAAAATCTTCGGTCACCGTGTCTTCTGAATTGAAAAACGAATCCCACGTGTCAGCAACTTTTGACGCCGGGCTTGGCTTTAGCATAATTTCAAAAAATGTGCGTACAGATTCCCAATCAGGAAACTGCTCACTACCAAACTGGATTAGGGAGCCCTCGAATCGATCTTGTCCTTTACCTGACGGCATATCGTCAATGAGGTAGTGGCCTTTGTTCAGGTTTTTATGTGGTGTGATGATGAGATTTTGAACTACGGACAGACCTAAGTGTTTTTCGACCCAATCTCGCTTTTCTGAATAGCAGTGGGAATTATGAATGGAAGGCGCCGTCAAGATATACACATCCGTTTCGGGAAGGTCGTTTAACCAGTGATATGACTCTATTGCCCCTGGCAAGGGATTCAGGCCAATGTACATACCCGGCTCCTCGCTTTGAGGGAATTGCAAATCAGGGAACAAGTCCTTTTGCCGAGAAAACCCTTCCGCGTAGTCGCACAAGACGTGATCCATATCGACGTAGATAATCGTCTGTTTCCGGTCGGCCACGTTTTTTCCTCGGGAGACGAAAAATAACAGACAAGGAAAATAGCATAAATTCAATGATTTAAGTATTTCTCTGAAAGGAAGCAACCGCATATGTCGAAACACCCCCGTGGCTGAGTTAAAGTAAGTGCATAAATAACTACGCATAATGTATATTATGTTAATATGGACACCATGCATGTCTATGTCCATTATGTACACTATGGGGGTGCGGTTGAGGTTCTGAGAATGGCCAGTCAATATATGCGCACCTTGTCCACTCTGCATGGAAGCAGCTTGTGCTGGAACTCGTAAAGATCCGATTTGATGATTCTAACTATTCATGGACCGTTGTTGATGAGCACGGAAACCCTGTAGACGACATCCGTGATTGGATTGTGCATCTTGAACAGATCAATCTCTCTCCCAATACAATCCAGGCATATGCACGTCATGTTGCTCGCCTTGGGACTTACCTCCACTCAAATAACAAGGAAATCATCGGGATAACTGTTTCCGACTATGATCGTTTCCTTGAGTGGCTACCTTACTATCTGAACGGTACGGCCGATGTTTCCTCAAATCTTGCCTTTCTTTCTCCTTCATTGGAGCCTGTAGCTAGGCTGAGCCCAACGGTGAACAATCAGGTGCACCTGGCTGTTAAGTCCTTTTATCGCTATTTGACTGGCAGAGAGCCTGCTTTTGCATCAGTCGCTGTCAGCAATCGACATCAGCCTGTAGGCAGCTACAAGCCTTTCCTTGAACACATCAATCAACGTAGAAGTGTCAGGAAGAAAGATCCTTACCTTAAAGGAGATCTGGGGGCCGTAAGGAAGAAAGTAACTGAAAAAAGGATGTCGCCTGAGGCGGTTCTGGAGCTCATAAAGGCATGCAGCCTGGTCCGTGACGCTTTTCTTGTCACCCTCCTCTACAACACCGGAATGCGGATCGGCGAAGCTTTGGGGCTTCGCCATGCTGATGTTGACCTAGCAGACGGCGTTATTTGGGTAATTCCACGATCTGACAACGAAAATGGAGCCAGGGCTAAATCCAAGCGTGCTAGAGCAATCCCTGTAATGCCTTACCTGCTTGAAATGTACGAAGATTATATTACAAGCACAGAATACCTAGCAGCGTTTGAATCAGGGACGGAATATGTGTTCTGTAATGTTAAGAAAGGCAGGATTGGAAAAGCTCTATCTAGAAGCTATGCCGAGAATCTAAAAACGTATTTAATCAAACGTACGGGCTATACATTTACTTGGCACCACTTTCGCCACACACATGCCAGTGAGGCTATCGCTGATGGACACGGGTTGCTAGCCGTCGCTGATCGACTTGGGCATGCCAGCCCTCAAACAACACTCGATTTTTACAAACACCTCTTTAGTAGTGAAGTCCGAAAATTACATCTGACCGGCCCAAGCAAGCTGAAGGAGCGGCTTGATGAATTTATGGAATCTGGCGCGCAATTGACTGAGCGAGGCATTAAATGGATTTAGAGCTGATTTCAAATAATAAAGAAGGCGCTGATTTATATCTGACGCAAATGGAAGCGCGTTTGAATGCTATATCACCAGCACTGGTCCAAGAAAACATATGGAGCAAAACCCTTCTAGAAGAAATTCCCTGTTTTGTGAATGAATATATAGCCGCCCGAAGTCCTATATCATTTGTTGGGATTCCTGAGACTCCTTCACTGGAGCTCAAGCTCTACTGGGCCAACCTTTTGTCTGATCCAAGAATGAATTCACAGTCTATAGTTCAAAGAAGAAGGCTCCCAATGAGCTGGCTGATGGAATGCTGCGAAAATACGCTACAAAAATTCGAGGTGACATGCATAGCCGACATCCCGCATCCAGAATTTCCACTAAAAGGCTCAATTGGCCCTAGCAAGAAAGGCCATAACAAAGACCTGATTGCGAGTTTTATATTGTTCGATAAAAAACAGAACCCAAACAGGTCAAAGGTAAAAATAAACTACACCAAGTCAGGTGAGCTGCAGGAAAAGGAATACACCTCCCCTAATATTACTGTTGTCGGGGACTTCCATAAGAAAATAATAATACAGCGCGAGCAGTTTCAAAGCCTAAGAAAACGGAATGTGTTGCTCCTCGATGATTTGTATTCCGAGTATCACGTGAGATATAAGGACCTCCAAAAGCAAAAAAGCAGCTACGTCAATCTATTCCAGTTTCCGGAGTGGTTAAGGGATGCTGTCAGAGAGCATATTCTCGACAAAATCAGTCACGATGAACTCGGACCCAAAACGCTGCCGGGCTATGTTGGGCGGTTTAAGCATTTTAGCAATTTCATGCATGAGACATTCGAGCGGCCATCTCCCAGTTCAATAACGGATGTTCTTATTGGTGATATGTTTGTTGATTGGGGGAACGCAAAAGGCTTGTATGGCAGAAACTGGTATACTGACACACTGGCTATGCTGGCTACAGCAGCCAGGAAGTGGCCTGACATTTGGCCTGGCTTAACTGTTTCAGCTCGATCTTCGAAGAAAATTAAGAATGTGCATTATAAAGAAGGTCTTGGAAGGTTGGGTTATGCGCAGGAAGGCGGTGGCCGTGCTTACTCTCAGAGAATTGTTGATGAGCTCTATTCCGCAGTAAAGCATGCGCCCTCACCTACCCCATGTGTTTTTACTTTGATAATGGGGGCTGGCATGAGATCTGAGGATGGCCATGCCATTTTGTTTGACTGTCTAGATGAAGACCCGAACGACGCAGATTTCATGCTGCTTACATTCTGGCAGAGCAAAGTTAGCAAGTGGAATGTAAAGCCTTTGCACAAGAATAATAAAGACCATGCTCAGATAATTAACGCTATTGAAGAGCAACGGTCTGCAGTTATTAAACGACACGGAAAGAAGACCAAATACCTTTTCCCTGTATTCAATGGCACTCATGAAAGCTTTACATCGCCCACCTACACTATGGGCGAAATAAAAAAACAATGCGTAAGCGCTGGTGTATTGTCTGATGACGGGTCCCCTCTTTCATTTTCCTGGCATCCTCTGAGGCATACCAAAGGCACCTCAATGGCCAAAGATGGCCATGACATATTATCGATTATGATGGAGCTTGGCCATGCCAGTCCTGACATGGCCACCGTATATATAAACAACCGGCTTGAGCTCAAGAAAAAAGCTCTTCTGCAAAATGGCGGCGGCCGCTTTTACACAATTGAAGGGGAGGTAGATGAAAGCGTAGCCAACCTCCTCGTAAGAAAAGGTCAGATAAGAGCTACACGGGTGTGTGGCGGGGCTTGCACTATGCCTGCTCAAATTGGTGATTGGTGTGAGCATGCGAATGCTTGCTATACATGCAAACATTACCGCGCTGACGCCAAAGATGTAGATTTCTTTAAGAATGAGAAAGGCGCAGTAATTAATCTGATTGAAGAGCAGCAAGAAGAGCTTGTGGCTTTGCAGGAGAATCAGCAAAGTCGTATGTCTGAAATTACAGGCCGCAGACTTGCTAAAAACAAGGAAATATACAAGCGGCTTAATGACATAGTTTCTTCGATTGAAGCTGATGGCCAGTATCAAGGTCGTGAGCAACAAGCGCGCAAAACCTCACTGGAGGATAAATGAGTGAAGACAACCTTGATGGTTTGCGTCAGGCCAGGGATGAGCGCAGCCTTCAAAAGCGTAGAGCCGTCGAGCAAGCGGTTGATCAATTGAAGCAGAGCAATGAAACGATCACATTTAAAGCTGTTGCCAAGCTGGCTGGTGTAAGCCGACAGTATCTTTACAACAACTTTAAAGACCAGATTTCTAGTATGAGGGAGGGAGACCGGGCTTCGAGCGTAAAAATTGATAATGTCACCGTTCCAGCTAGAACACCCGAGGAGTCTCGGCATGTTGAAGCCCTGCTGAGAAACAAGATAGATCGACTAAAAAAAGAACTTGGCTCTGTTCGGCATGAGAATTCCAGGCTTAAACAAGCGCTTGAAAAAGAGCGAGGGAAGTCTGAGCATTTTCGGAAAAATTGGATAAATTCAAGAGGTAAGCAATAAATTGATAAGTGCCAATTTTTGAAGCCGCCCAAAATTTGTTCCTTGCTGGTTTTGAGCGTAGAAAGCCTGCCGGCCAGTTTATCTTGGCCGGCAGGTTAATCACGAATAAGGCTTTGCTTGCCCTACTTGCCCTTGGAATGCGGAACGAGAACCTCGGCAGAACCGAAGCCTACATTACCGTTTTCGTCCGTTGCACGATAAGTGATTGTGTAAACTCGTCCATCTCCGCCGCCACTTCGTTCAGCCCGGAGGTAAATGGTGCCATCTTGAGGGTTGGCAGACAAACGTGCAAAATCCCCCAAAAACATCGTAACCTATTGTTCTATAGAGAAATAAGTTATTACCCCTGTGACTCTCTACCACAACCAGCCATCCATAGGGCATCTGGACATGACTATTCGTTTCGGGGGGGTATCGCAGCCCCCCCCCCCTCAATTATCAGTGCCGGATCAGCAGCTGATCCGGCGCCAAGACTAGGAGATTACCACCCAAGCTTTAAGCTTGGTCAATCCGGATTCCTATCACGTCGTTGCATCAGCAGATAGGCTGCGGGCAGTACGAAAAGTGATAACAAAGGTGCTGTTACCATCCCTCCTACCATGGGCGCAGCAATGCGGCTCATGATCTCGCTACCTGTACCTCCCCCCCAGAAAATCGGAAGAAGGCCGGCAATAATAACAGCTACAGTCATCGCCTTAGGTCGAACACGTAATACCGCGCCATCACGGATAGCACCCATCAAGGCAGCTTCATCCTTTTGGCCCTGCTCCTGTCTCTCCTGCCACGCCTGCTTTAGGTACAGCAACATGATTACGCCAAACTCGGCAGCGACACCCGCCAGGGCGATGAAGCCGACACCAGTAGCCACTGACAGGTTGTAGTCCAACAGATACAAGAACCAGATACCACCGGTCACCGCGAACGGTAACGTCGCCATAATCAGCAAGGCTTCACCGACACGGCGAAAGGTCAGGAATAACAGTACGAAAATAATCAGTAAGGTCGCCGGCACCACCACTTTCAGTCTCGCATTGGCCCGCTCCAGGAACTCAAACTGACCGGCAAAGGACAAGCTGACGCCCTCTGGCAGCCTGACTCCATCATTCACTGAGGCACGTAGATCATCCACTACCGAGGCTAGGTCACGCCCCCGAACATCGATATACACCCACCCAGACAGTCGGCCATTCTGACTTTTCAACATCGGTGGCCCATCGGTAATCTTGATATCCGCCACGGTTCCGAGGGTAATTTGTTTTCCTTCGGGAGTGACTATGGGCAAATCGCGTAAGCGATGCACCGTGTCGCGCCACTCGCGAGGATATCGAAGGCTGATCGGGTAACGCTCCAGCCCTTCCACTGTCTCACCGATGTTTTCACCACCAATCAAACCACTGACAACCGACTGAATATCCGCGATGTTGAGGCCATACTGAGCCGCAATGCCACGCCGAATATCGATATCCACATAACGACCACCAGTCAACCGTTCAGCCAATGCTGAGGAGACACCGGGTACTTGTTTGGCTACCTGTTCGATTTGACGGCTCACCTGGTCAATGATCTCTAGGTCATTACCCGCTACTTTGATGCCAATTGGGCTCTTGATGCCAGTGGCAAGCATGTCGATACGATTGCGTATCGGAGGAATCCAGATATTTGCCAGTCCAGGCACGCGTACAATACGGTCCAGCTCTTCGACAAGCTTCTCCGTTGTCATGCCTTCACGCCATTGGTCCTTGGGTTTGAAACGGATGGTGGTTTCAAACATCGTCAATGGTGCAGGGTCAGTCGCTGTCCGCGCACGCCCCGCCTTGCCGAACACCTGCTCCACCTCAGGCACCGTTTTGATCAACCGATCGGTCTGCTGTAGAAGCTCGGTAGCTTTTTGTGCTGACAAGCCTGGTAAGGCACTTGGCATATACAGCAAATCGCCCTCATCCAGCGGTGGCAAAAATTCACCACCAAGCTGACTTAGCGGCCAAAAGGCGGTAACAAAAACTAAACCGGCAACCAGCAAGGTGGTTTTCGGCCACGCCAAGACTCGCTCTAGTACGGGTTGATAACAACTAATCAAAAAGCGACTGATTGGATTACTTTCCTCGGAAGGTATCTTTCCCCGAATCCAGTACCCCATTAACAGTGGAACCAATGTCACCGATAGGCCGGCTGCCGCCGCCATAGCCCAGGTTTTGGTAAATGCCAGTGGGCCAAATAGCCGCCCTTCCTGTGCTTCCAAGGTAAAGACAGGAATAAACGACAAGGTAATAATTAGCAACGAGAAGAACAGCGCTGGCCCCACTTCGACAGCTGCTTGCTCTATGACTCGCCAATGCGCATTACCAGTCAGAGATTGCCCTGGGTTATCCCGATGCCAAATCTCAATTTTCTTGTGAGCGTTCTCGATTAACACCACTGCTGCATCCACCATAGCGCCGATAGCGATAGCAATGCCGCCAAGCGACATGATATTGGCATTGATGCCCTGGTAACGCATCACAATAAAGGCAGCAAGGATTCCCAGCGGTAGGGAAATGATGGCCACCAGTGACGAACGCAAATGGCCAAGAAACAATACGCACACCAGTGCAACTACAATGAACTCTTCAATCAATTTGTAACTGAGGTTTGTTACCGCTCGATCAATCAGCTCACTTCGATCATAGGTGGTGACGATCTCAACCCCTTCCGGCAAGCTTTCCCGCAGTGTCTCAAGTCGCTCATGCACGGCAGATAGCACGGCGCGGGCGTTCTTGCCTGAACGCAGAATGACGACCCCGCCGACGACTTCCCCTTCACCGTCCAGCTCGGCAATACCACGCCGCATCTCCGGACCAAGGCGAATCTGCGCCACATCTCCAAGCTGTACTGGCACTCCATCAACCAGTTTTAGTGGGATTTTTCGGAAATCCTCGAGTGACTGAAGGTAGCCACTGGAGCGCACCATGAACTCCGCTTCGCCCAGCGTCAGCACTGCTCCCCCGGTTTCCTGGTTAGCTTGTTCTATCGCCTTGCGTACTTGTTGATGACTGATCCCATGGCTGGCGAGTTTGACCGGGTCAGGGACTACCTGATACTCACGTACCATGCCGCCTATGGTTGCCACTTCTGCAACGTCAGGCAGAGTCTGCAGCTCGTATTTTAGAAACCAGTCCTGTATCGAGGTTAGCTGCGATAGATCATGCTGGCCGGTGCGATCGATCAATGCGTACTGATAAATCCAGCCGACACCGGTAGCGTCTGGCCCAAGTGATGGTCGTGCTGTACGCGGCAATTCAGACTGGACCTGACTAAGGTATTCCAACACCCGTGAGCGTGCCCAATACAAGTCGGTACCATCTTCAAACAACACGTAAACATAACTATCACCGAAGAACGAGTAACCACGTACTGTGCGCGCACCTGGCACGGCCAGCATGGTGGTGGCAAGTGGATAGGTAACCTGTTTTTCCACCAGCTGCGGTGCCTGACCTGGGTAACTGGTGCGGATAATCACCTGTACATCGGACAGATCCGGTAAAGCATCTACGGGGGTATTGTTGATAGACCAGATTCCCCACGCACTCATGAACAGCGTCGCCAGCAGCACCAAAAATCGGTTAGCCAACGACCAGCGAATCAGGGTAGCGATCATGGTGCAACCTCCTGTTTGTCGAGAGACACCACAGTCAAGCCATTATCGGTATCTTTGACGCCGACGCGCACACGATCGCCCACTGCTATATCGCTGGCCACCTGTTCGCTGGCAAGACGAAAGCGCATGGTCATGCCAGGCATACCGAGCGTCTTAAAAGGACCGTGTTTAAGCTTGACCTTGCCGTCGGATAGCCCCTCGATAACCCCCTCGGCGTAATGCAACGAATTCACTTGGGTGTCTTTTTGTTCCGCCACCTGCTTTTCTAGGCGCTCCACAATCAACCCTTTGTCTGTATCACGAATGCCAATGCGCACGCGATCACCTACCGATATCCGTTTGCCTACTTGTTCATTCGCCAGGTTAAAACGCATGGTCATGGCAGGCATGGACAAGCTCTTGAAAGGGCCATGGTCCAGCATTATTTTGCTGCCATTCAGTTGCTCGACAACACCTTCGGCATAGTGCAGTGCGTTCATCATTTCCGTCTCATCTGACATAGCCAGCTCCTGAACGGCAATGCCTTGCAGGCTGGCTTCGGAATCGAGCAGGAACTGACCACTGACAACCACCTTCTGCTCTTCCTTCAGCCCTGCCAGGATCAGCGTTTGGTCTCCCAGCTCGCCCCCCGGCAACACTGCCTGCGGACGATATCGACCCTCCCCCTCATCAAGCATCACCAGGCTGCGCTTTCCTGTATGCAATAAGGCTGCGGTTGGTACGGCCAATGCTTTCTGTGTGGCTTCGCCATGAATGCGTACCTGAGCGCTCATGCCCGGACGCAGATCACCCTCGTCATTGGACAAGGTCACTCGCACCGGCACAGTTCGGCTGGACTGATCCACCAGAGGCAGAATGTCGGCAACTTGCCCCTCACGCAGTGCTGGCTTCACTCCTTGAACGGTCACGTCAACAGCGTTACCACTACTGACTTGCCCCAATTGGCGTTCCGGGACTGCTATCTCCACCCACACGGGGTTGAGTGACTGAATCTCCGCCACGGGAGCACCGGCCGACAGCGTCATGCCAGCACGAGCATTGAGACTGCGTATCACGCCATCATGCGGAGCTGTCACCGTCCAGGTTTCCAGCGGTTTACGTTGGCGTTCAATACTTCGGATCAGGGATGCAGGCATGCCCAATGACAACAGGCGCTCCCGCCCGGCGACGATCAGTTCGTTGTTGCCGCTGCCGAGCACGGCCAGCCATTCATGCTGAGCTCCAGTCCAGGCCGGAACTCTCAATTGCATCAGCGGCTGACCACTGGAGATAGTGTCGCCCTCAGCCAGAGGCCAGACCTTGTCTACGAAGGAAGGCGCGGGGCTTTGCAGGCGTGTCAGGGCGCGGTCGTTGTAAGCAATCAACCCCGTGACATCAAGCTGAGATTGTGACTGAGCCACGACCACCGAGGCACTGCGAATTCCCAGATTTTGTACCATGGCTGCATCAATACGGACCGTTGGCTGATCGCTATCATCACCACCATTGGCATAACGGGGCACCAACTCCATATCCATGAAAGGTGAGGGCCCGGGCTCGTCAAAGTGCTGCTGGGGATACATAGGGTCATACCAGTACAGCACTTCCTTTTCATCCGCTTTGCTGTTGGTTTCACCGCTGTCCATCGCCATCGATATACTGCTCTGCGAAGGGGTGACGTAACGGCCCAAATATATTCCGGCTAGCAACAACAGCGAGGCAGCCAAACCGATCAAGGCATTGCGTTTAATGTTCATTATCTTGCTCCTCGCCCACCATGCCGTGGTGGTCGTAGGTAAAATGGAGGGCGGCTGCCTGCTGGTCATACTGCCCGCTGAGATCAATCTCCTTCAGTTTGGCGTCCAGCCATTCGCTACGTGCCCGTACAAGATCGGCCAAACTGCCATCACCGCCGCGCCAAGCGGCCCTAGCCAATCCCACTTTCTCTTTTGCCAGAGGCACCAGTCGCTCCCGTTGCCGGGCAAGCGTGCGTTCCTGGCGTTCATATTCGGCCAGATCGCTCTGCAGCATCGCTTCAAGTTCGCGACGTACCGCCTCTGCACGAGATTCCAGTGCTTGCCACTCAGCTTCCGCCGAGGCAATGCGAGGCCCCTGGCGCGACCGGCTGAACAATGGCAGGTCCACATTGACCTGTAGCATCGCCATGTCACTGAATTCTTCACGATTCATATAAGCCAGAGTTAAAGCCCAGTCCGGCTTCTTGGCGGCACGAGCCTCGTCCGCGTTAGCCTGGGCGACAGAAGCCTGACGCGACGCTATCTCAAGTTCAGGGTGCTTATGCAGGCTATTCAGTAACTGTTCAGCATTGATGGCGAAATCAGGTGCTTGGCCAGCCGGTGATTGCCGGCCGGCTTCCCCCAGCCAGCGTATTAAACGAGCCTTAGCCTGGCGTTGCCTGGCCAGAAGAGCATCTCGCCGATCCAGTAATGTCACGGCTTCCTGCCTGGGTGCCACGCTATCAATAGCCTTTCCTTGACCCGATGAAAGCCGGGCACGCACTGCCTTGTCGAACAAACGATTTTCAGCAATGAGTTCTTCCAGCAGGACTAGTTGACGATCCAGAGTGTGGAGCTCAATCCAGGCTTGAGCGGTCTGACGCAGCACGGCCAGACGAGTGGCCTCTTTCGTGGCCTCCGTTAAGCCGATTTGCTGTCTGGCACCTTCTGCCCTTGCTGTGCGTTTGCTGCGATTGGGGAAACGCTGGGTTACACCAATACGCTGCATGGTCATGAAATCACTCGACAGGCTGTAACGATCGGCGCCATCCACAGGTACATTGTCGAGGCCAAGAATCAGGGTGGGATCGGGCAAAGCATCGGCAGGCCCTTCTGCCTGCTGAGCGGCCTCGACGCGGGCCGATTCCGCCCGCAATTCCGGTGATTGACGTAAGGCGAGCTGTAGCGCCTGATTAAAAGTCAGGCCTTCTGCCCCAAACGCCTGGACACTAGCTAGCAGCAGGGAGGGCGCTAGCCAGCCGAGTGCGCGCCGATACCGGCCGGCGCTCAGAAATATCCAATACATGTGTCACTCCAACACGGATCATGGCGCGCAACGCGCCCTCAGTGGGCCCAGACCAGGCCGGACCCCGAAAAGATCAGTGAGAAAGTGCTAGAGGCGGTCGCCAGATGGTAGATAAGGCAAGGGGGAGATAGAGAGGGTTAGAAAAATGAGGGGTAGCCGGATTTGCTGCCTGAAAAGAAACCGCCGGAGCCGTATTCATGATCGAGAGCTGCCCAGCATGGCACTCCTGGCCAGGCTTGCAAACCGGGCCGCTGTGCGTGTTGGATTGACCATCCAGACAACAATCGTTTTGTGGCATGGCGGACATCATGCTGCAACGGTCATCCATGTCTGCCTGCATCATGGTTTGTTCCATGGGGCAAGGCTGCGCCAATTGCACCGCTGCCATCCCCTGCAAGGAGATGCTAAGCAGAAATAGGCAACTAATGAAAAACCGAGCAATAAACATATGGTGTCAGCATAGTCCGAAGCAATGTGCTATTAACAACATAAACCTTGGGGTAGCCCCCATGTCAACGTTTAATATTGAGCTATGTAACTATTGATCGCCAGCTCTGCTCCCTCTGGCATGCTCTTCTCTACGCCACAGCCTTCAATAGCATTACTTGATGAAGCGTGAAAGTGTCTCTCGATGCCATTCCAGGCGCCTGTTGGCATGCTGGGTACCGAGGCTTATGTCGACAGGTGGCGGCGTGGTTAAGAACTATAAAATCGACACTTTGATCTATTGCGGTTGTAAGATGCCCTCGCTGATGCCAGCAAGAACCCCGCAAGCATCAACTTCACGGCCATCGTTGCACCTCGCTCTCAGGGAAACGAGTTGCTTCTCAAGCGATTGCAAAGCCGTTATCTGCGACCGCGCATCAGCAGACTTCCTGTTATAAGCAACCTGTTGGCTTTACACACCTAGAGAGTTAATCACAATGAGTTGGATTAAAGTTGAACGGGCTGAGCAAACCCCGTGGAACTTGATCACGGTCAACAGATCACGGATGAAGTCGCTTAAGGCGCCAGCTATGGCAAAATAGCCCCTACTCGAGGCTCCACGCCGATGGCCTAGGATTGCATGCCCAAAGATCCGGTAGGCAGGTATTTCCGTGCCCAGCTTCTCCTTCATCGTGGTTTTGACGTCGATTTCGATCAGCACCCCGAAGCAGTTATCCGTGAGAGACTGACGCGCTCGTTTGTCAACCGCCTCAAAATCAGCATCTTCTATGGTTCGATCAATAGTGTACGGCACCAGCGATTATTACTTGGGGCCAAGCTTGATAACTCGCAGGCGCAATGCATTCACAATCACGCTGAAAGACGACAGCGACATTGCAGCAGCCGCGAAGATCGGTGAAAGCAGTATCCCGAAGAACGGGTACAAAACCCCCGCCGCAATCGGAACGCCCGCGGAGTTGTACACAAAAGCAAAGAACAGGTTCTGTCGGATATTGCGCATGGTCGCCAGCGACAGACGACGCGCTTCTACAATACCCATCAAGTCGCCGCGCAGCAGCGTAATGCCCGCGCTTTCGATGGCCACATCTGTGCCGGTGCCCATGGCCACCCCCACGTCCGCCGTTGCCAATGCAGGCGCGTCGTTAACGCCATCACCCGCCATCACGACAACACCCCCTTCATCTTTCAGACGCTGGACGATCTTGCCCTTATCTTCCGGCAGCACCTCCGCTTCCACTTCATCGATATGCAATTTGCGAGCAACCGCCTCGGCCGAGGTGTAGTTATCGCCAGTCAGCATGACCACTCGAATGCCGTCTTTTTGCAGCGCGACAATAGCAGCGTGGGTCGTTCTCTTGATGGGATCGGAGATGGCCAACAGCCCAGCGATTTTTCCATCAACGGCGGCAAAAATCACGGTAGCACCATCTTTGCGATGCTCGTCGGCATCGCTGTCAAATCTAGTGGTGTCGACATTCTCCGACTCCATGAGAAGACGATTACCAAGCAGCACCCGCTTGCCGTCGATTTTTCCTGTTACCCCTTTACCGTTGGGAGAATCGAAGTCTTCCGCATCCGGCAGCTTCAGCTCCATGCCCTTGGCTTTGTCCAGAATGGCGTGGGCCAGTGGATGCTCACTGCCTTTCTCGAGTCCGCCCGCAAAACGCATCAAAGCATCGTCATCGTACCCATTCGCTGTAACAATTCGGGTGATTTGTGGCTGCCCCTCTGTCAACGTGCCGGTCTTATCCACTACCACCGTATCTACCTTTTCCATGCGTTCAAGGGCTTCCGCATCGCGGATCAGCACACCACTTTGGGCGCCGCGGCCAACACCTACCATGATCGACATGGGCGTTGCCAGACCCAGTGCGCAAGGGCAGGCAATGATCAGAACACTGACCGCCGCAATCAGCCCGAACGCCATGGGCGGTGTCGGCCCAAGGAATGACCAGGCTATAAAGGCAACAATGGCAATTAGGATCACGGTGGGCACAAACCAGCTCGCCACCTTATCGGCAAGCCCCTGGATCGGTGCGCGGCTGCGTTGGGCGCTGGCCACCATCTGCACGATTTGGGAAAGCATGGTGTCCCGGCCAACCTTGTCGGCCCGCATGATAAAGCTGCCCTGTTGGTTAATACTGCCGCCAATCACTTGGTCGCCAGACTTTTTGCTGACTGCAAGAGGCTCACCGGTCACCATGGACTCATCCACGTTGGAGCTGCCTTCAAGTAACTCACCGTCCAGCGGCACCTTGTCCCCCGGGCGCACTCGCAGGCGATCACCCACCTTGACCTGATCCAGCGACACATCGGACTCGTCGCCCTGGTCATCCAGCTTTCGGGCCGTCGCCGGTGCCAGATCCAGCAGCGCCTTGATCGCGCCCGAGGTTTTCTCCCGGGCCCGCAGTTCAAGCACCTGGCCTAACAGAACCAGCACCACGATGACCGCAGCCGCCTCGAAGTAGACGGCGACAGAACCGTCTTCCTGCCGAAAGGCGTCGGGGAAAATCTGGGGCGCCAGTGTCGCCACCAGGCTGTAGATCAGCGCCACGCCAGTACCAATGGCAATGAGCGTGAACATGTTCAGATTGCGGCTGACGACGGACTTCCAGCCTCTGACAAAGAAAGGCCAGCCACACCAGGCCACTACTGGCGTCGCCAACACCAGTTGAATCCAGTTGGACATTTGTGGGGCAACGATCTGGTCAAGGCCGGTGAGATGTCCGCCCATTTCCAGCACCAATACCGGCAGGGCCAGCACCAGGCCAATCCAAAATCGACGGGTCATGTCTTTGAGCTCTGCCGAGGGCCCGTCATCCAGACTTACCTGCTCGGGCTCCAGGGCCATACCACAGATAGGGCAATCTCCGGGGCCCTGCTGGCGAATTTCCGGATGCATCGGGCAGGTGTACATGGTGCCCGGAGCCACGGGTTCGTCCTGTTTCTGTTCTCCACTGAGGTAGTGTCCCGGGTCGCCGTCAAACTTCGATTTGCACCCCGAAGAACAGAAATACCAGGTTTTCCCGCCATGCTCGCTGCGATGTTCCGCCGAGTGTGGATTCACCGACATGCCGCAAACAGGATCTTTGACCGTGTGCTCAGCCGTCATGGCCGATCCCTCCCTATCGAGTTCTGGTGATTAGTGATGATGAGCATGAGATTCTTTGTGTCCCGCTTCTTCGGCTTCTGTGGCCTTTTTCAGGAACAGTTGCTCGGCCACTGCGATAACAATCATGGTGACAACCGCCACGCCAATAACAAACAGGTCAGTATTCAGTTTGACCCAAACGAAGCCACCAAGAGCGAGCAAATCCAGAACAATTGCCACCGTGGGCACCCACACATTGGCCTTCACATCCTCCCGTAAATAGCGCAGAACGCCCCAATGGATAGCAATGTCCATGATCAGGTAAAAAATGATGCCCAGCGCTGCAATTCGGGACAGGTCGAAGAAGGCCGTGAGGATAAGCCCAAGCACCACGGTATAAACCAGCGTGTGCTTCTGGATGCTACCGGGCATGCCGAAATGACTGTGGGGGACCAGCTTCATTTCAGTCAGCATGGCCAACATGCGTGAGACGGCGAAAATACTGGCCAGAATGCCACCGGCGGTGGCCATCATCGCAATGGCGACGGTAAACCAGACGCCGTAGTCGCCCAATGCGGGACGCGCAGCGGCCGCCAGAGAGTAGTCCTGCGTTTTGATGATTTCCGCCAGGGACAGGTTACTGGCAACGGCGAAACCGACCAGGGTGTAGATCACCACGCAGGCTGCGATGGAAATAATAATCGCTCGCCCCACGTTTCTCTTGGGGTCTATGACTTCCGAGCCGCTGTTGGTGATGGTGGTAAAACCTTTGAAGGCCAGAATGCCAAGGGCCGTTGCCCCCAGGAAATTGCCAAAGGTTCCAGCCTCACCGGGGCTAGAGAAATCAACAGAAACACTGTCGGCAATCCAGATACCCACCAGCCCGAAAACCAGAATGCCTCCGATCTTCAGGATACCTATAAAGGAAGCCACGCCCTGAATCATTCGGTTGCCCAACAGATTGATCATAAACGCGGCCAGAATTAGTGAGACGCCAAGAATGGGCACCATGCGGCCACTTTCATCGCCATCGAACAGTTGCATGGTGTAAGAACCGAAGGTTCGCGCAAGAAAGCTCTGGGCAATCACCATCGAGAAATACATCAGCAAAGCATTGAAAGCCGTCGGTAACCGATTGCCATAGGCTTTGTGCAGGTACATGCCTATGCCCCCGGCTGACGGGTAGGCATTGGAAATTTTGATGTAGGAATAGGCACTGAAGCTTACGATTACCGCCGCGGCCAGAAACGCCAACGGGAAAAGAACGCCAGTCATCTGCGCCATCTGCCCGGTAAGGGCGAAGATACCGGCGCCAATCATGACACCGGTGCCCAGCATAACAGTTCCCGGAAGTGTAAGACTGCCTTTCTGATAGCGCGTGCTTCTGTCGTGCGTGCTGCTCATACAACCTCCTGTTGTTTTGAACGGCGTTTGATACTCAATAAATAGCCAATGCTGGCTTGGGTAGATCTCACTTGCATCAATGTCGAGAAAAACGGGCCAAAGAAATATCTTTAGCCCCTAAGTACCTGATCAGAGTGCGATGCGCGCTCCAATCACAGCAAACCAATCTGCTGTACTGCCGCCGTCCGCTTCGGCAAAGTCGGCACTATCGCCGTATTTGCGCTCATGCACCACGCCCACATAAGGCGAGAACGCACGGTCGATCAGATCATAGCTCAACCTGAGTCCGGTTTCGGTAGAAACCAGTCCTTTACCAACGCCAATTTCCCGGTCCTCGCTAAACGCAACCGTGGCATCCAGCGTTGCCGCCAGAATCCAGTAGTTGGTGAGAAGCAGCTCGTACTCTGCATCCAGTTCGGCTGACGTATCGCCATCCTTACTGACATACAGGTTTGCATCGATCTCAAACCATTGGGGAGCCAGCCCGGCTACACCGAGAACGGCATATGTACGGTCCGGCCCCTCGGGCGTATCGAAACGTACGCCCGCTTTGGCGTCGAAGAACTTGGAGATGGGGATCTGGCCGACCAGCTGGTTTTCCAGTGTTTCGTAGGCCTGCTCCTCTATCTCGTACTCCCCGGTTGTGAGCAACCGGACTTTGAACTCGTCGGTGCCATAGAAAGCATCCGCATTCCAGACGCCCAGTTCCTCGTCATCGTCGCTGTAGCGGTATTCAAACTCCTCGAATTGAACACCCCAGGTTGTGAGCGGCTGTTTACGAGCGGTGGTGTCGGAGATCATTTCCTGAGCTGTCACCGCCGTTGAGACACCAATAGAGGCAAGGAAGCTGACTGCGACAATTGATCGAATACAGCTCATACCTCACCTCCATCTTTGGCAATCACGTCTGTTTTGGCCTGCGTCGACTCTGGCCCACCTTCAACAATGACCTTGCGGAACATACCAGCGGCCGCGTGATAGGACAGGTGACAGTGGAACGCCCACTGACCGGGCGCGTCGACCTCGGTTTCCATGTAAACGGTGGTGCCGGGCTGCACACTGACCGTGTGTTTGATCGGGTTCCACTGGCCTGCGCCAACATCAAGGATGGACCACATACCGTGCAGGTGCATGGGGTGAGTCATCATGGTTTCGTTGACAAACTTGAAACGGACCCGCTCACCGTATTTGAGACGAATCGGATCGGCGTCTTCATACTTGACGCCATTAATGCTCCAGGTATACCGCTCCATATTGCCGGTCAAACGAAGCTCAATTTCCCGGGTCGGCTCGCGAACTTCATACAACGGATCCTGAGCCTTCAGGTCAGCGTAAGAGAGGAACTTTCCGCCATTGGCAGCTTTGGGCATGAGGCCACTGCCCTTGGCGTAAAAAGGATCGCTTTTTTCTTCTGTCCCCATCGCCATGGAACCATGGTCCATGCCGGACATGCCCGAATGATCCATATCTTTCATGTTGGAATGATCCATACCTTCCATATTGGAATGATCCATGCTGCCCATGTTGGAGTGGTCCATCCCGGACATATCTCCCGAGCTGCTCATATCCATGTTCCCATGATCCATGCCAGACATGCTGCCATGGTCCATACCGGGCATACCGCTCATATCAGCCATGGTCAGACGCGCTGGTTCACGCATTGGTGGCACAGACCCTTCCATACCCTTTTCGGGGGCCAGCGTCGCTCTTGCATAGCCTGAACGTCCCATGGATTCGGCAAAAATGGTATAAGCCTGCTCATCTTTCGGGCGCACGATCACATCGTAGGTTTCCGCTACACCGATCCGGAACTCGTCCACACTGACCGGCTGAACGTTGTTGCCATCAGCCTGGACAACCGTCATATCCAGACCGGGAATCCGGATGTCGAAGTAGGTCATCGCCGAAGAGTTGATAAAACGCAGCCGGATGCGCTCGCCCGGCTCAAAGAGTCCGGTCCAGTTCTGGTCCGGCCCTTTACCATTGATCAGGCCCGTAAAGCCATGCACGTCTTCGACGTCTGCTTTCATCATGCGCATGCCACCCCAGGCCATGCGATCCCGAACTGTGTTCATAAAACCGTTCTCGGACACATCCGAGAAAAACTCGCCCACGGTCTGCTGATCGCGGTTGTAATAATCAGTCATCATTTTCAAGTTGCGCATGATGCGATCACCGGAATGCGGGTGTTTGTCGGTCAATTGGACGACGTATTCGCGGTCGTAACGGAACGGTTCACGCCCCTCGGGTTCGATAACGATGGAACCGTAGGCGCCATCCGGCTCCTGAAAACCAGAGTGGCTGTGGAACCAGTAGGTGCCCGCTTGCTGGATGGGAAATTCGTAGGTAAAGGTTTCACCCGGCTTGATGCCCGGGAAACTGATACCTGGTACTCCATCCTGATCGAAAGGAAGGATCAGACCGTGCCAGTGAATGGACGTCATCTCATCCAGATTGTTGGTCACGTTGATCCTGACGTTTTCGCCTTCTTTGAAGCGCATCACCGGCCCCGGAGATACGCCATTGTATCCAATGCCTTCTTTCACGAAATCGCCAGTATCAATTTTTACCCGGTCGACCGTCAGGTCGTACTCACCAGCCATAACCATGGCTGGGATCAGCAGGCTTAAAAGTCCTGTCAGTAGGCGTGTTTTCATCTTTTTCTTACTCCAAACTGCACTTCGTTGAAGCAGGGCTGGAAAACAGTCCCAACCCGTGCATTCGCGGGGTTGTCAGTACGCCGGTTTACTCAAAGTTAACGTCACCGTACATGCCGGCCTGGTAGTGGCCTGGCACGTTGCATGCGAACTCAATGTCGCCTTTTTCCGTAAACTTCCAGACAACTTCCTTGCTCTGTCCGGGCTCAAGCAACACGCTGTTTGGATCGTCATGCTTCATGGTTTTTCCGTTGCCCATGTCCATGCTCATCATGTCGTGATTCAGCTTCCCGCCCTGAATCACGCCGTGCTCTACCATCATCATCATTTCCTCCTGATGCCCCTCATGCATCTCAGGTGTGCCGATGTTGAACTCGTGAACGAGGTTCCCCTTGTTCTCCACCACGAACCGCACCGTTTCCCCGGGGCTTACGATGATTGATTCCGGTTCATAGTAATTGTCGTACATTTCGACTGTTATGGTTCGGCTGGCCTCTGAGGCTTTGCCGGGCTCACCACTCGCAGCGCCGTGATCATGTCCTCCACCATGGGTTCCAGCGGCAAAGGTGGTCGCCGACAATAAGATAGTTGCGGCAGCAACGAGGAATTTTGATACGGTCATATATCTTCTCCTTTGAACAGCTTTGGCCCTGAGGGCCGGGTTGTCTCACTCAAAACTTGAGCAATATCCAGAAGCGGTTGCTACCATCGCTCAGCAACCTGAATCCAGGCTGAAAATCGGAATTATTTTTTGTTCTGGCACAATTCAGCTTGGGCAGCGACACTGACGGACTCTGATGCTCAATTTAGAAAGGCAGTTCAGGAATGAGATTACTTCTGGTGGAAGATGACTACCTGCTGACAAATGGGCTAAGCGCCCAACTGGAAAAGGCCGGTTTCAGCGTGGATACCGCCCGTACAGCGCGGGAAGCCCGGCACCTCGGGCAGCAGGAAAGTTACCGCGCCGGTATTCTTGACCTGGGCCTGCCCGACGGCAACGGCCTGGACGTACTGAAACAGTGGCGGACGCATAAGGTCAGTTTCCCGGTGTTGATCCTGACCGCCAGGGGAGACTGGCAGGACAAGGTCAATGGCTTGAAGGCCGGCGCCGATGATTACCTCGCGAAGCCTTTCCAGACCGAAGAGCTGATTGCCCGACTTCACGCCATCGTCCGGCGAAGCGAAGGCAGAATAATGGATACCCTGACAGCGGGCCGGTTCGAGCTGGACGAAAATCGCCAGACGTTAAGGGCCGGTGACGAGACCGAACATAGCCTGACCGGTACGGAGTTCCGTTTGCTCCGATGTCTGATGAGTCGTCCCGGGCAGGTTTTCTCGAAAGAACAGCTTCTCGACCAGCTATACAGCATCGACGACATACCCAGCGAGAACGTGATCGAAGCGTATGTGCGGCGGCTCAGGAAGCTGGTGGGACCGGACACCATCAAGACCCGACGTGGTCAGGGGTACCTGTTCGATGCCGATAGCCGCTAGACCTCGCTCAGTCAGGGGGATGCTCCTGATTCTGCTGCTTCCGGCCGGCATTGGTCTGATGGCACTGGCTTGGATCATCCATGGGGCCTTGCTGGAGAGGATGACCATGGACTTAGTAGAACGCCGCTTGAAAGATGAGGTAGCTTTTCTGGAACACCAGATCCGCCAATCCGGTGGCCAGATTGATACACTCCAGACCGGCGACTATTTTCAGGAAGTGCTCCTCCACGCCTTCGCCATCGCCATCGCTTCTCCGTCTGGGCAGTCCATCTCACCGGAGACCTGGACTCCGATTCTGAGGCCGTTGCTCACCTCCGGGCAGGAGGGAGCCGTGAGAGCCAGGGATGCTGAGGTACCAGCTGCGCCTTCCCAAATGCTTGGGTATCGCCGTGCCTTCACGGTCGACGGAAACCCCTTCGTGATCATTGTTGCCGAGGATATGGAGGCGCTTCATCGGAGCCAGGCCAAACTCCATATCTGGACTGCCGTCGTCTCGGTTTTACTGGTCATTCTGATGATCGGGAGCATATGGCTGGGAATCACTCTGGCCCTGCGGTCAATAGCGGGCCTTCAGATGAACCTGAAAAAACTTCAGTCAGGCGAGCTCTCCCGTATTAACGCAGACGGCCCGGAGGAGTTCCAGCCCCTCGTCCGGCAACTCAATCGACTGCTGGATTCACTGGATGACCGGCTGGAACGCTCCCGTGACGCACTTGCCAACCTTTCCCACAGCGTGAAAACCCCCATAGCGGCTGTCAGACAGATCCTGGAAGACACCAGTCGCCCGCTCGATGAGAAGCTGAGATGGGAAATGGCGGCGCGCCTCGACGACATAGATGCTCAGCTTGAGGCCGAAATGCGGCGAAGCCGGTTTGCGGGTCCACAGGTCGGCCAAAGTGTATGTCCGATCAAACAGGCCCGGGATCTGCTGTGGATGCTTGGCCGCCTCTACCCCGATAAATCTTTTGAATTGTCAACGGATCTGCCTGAAAACCATCGCTGGCCTGTCGAGGAGCATGATCTGAACGAAATCCTTGGCAACTTGCTGGATAACGCAGGCAAATGGTCATCCCGCTGGGTGGAGCTCACGCTGAGTGAAGATCAAGAGCAGTTAAAAATTATCATCAGCGACGACGGAGCGGGCGTATCAGAAACAGCCCACTCACAATTGGGCAAGCGAGGATTGAGGCTGGACGAGCAAACACCCGGTCATGGATTGGGGCTGGCTATTGTCCACGCAATAGTTGAGCGTTATCAGGGACAGGTTCATTACACGTCCAGTAAGGTAGGAGGCCTTACTGCAGTTGTTGTAATCCCTGGTTCTGATCGATTCGGCGACCGGTCAGACAACTGACACCTTCACCCTCCATTCTCTATGCTTCAAGTCAAATTCATCAATAGTTGGGATGATGATTTGGAGTCTCGTCCAGCCTGTTCAATCTCGACCGCTCTATAATGAGCTTTCCCTGAAGGATACTGAATCTACACCCACTAACACTACTTGCTCTACTTGCAACCCAAAACAGCAAACCGATGCTTTTGATCATGAATTTTATACCCCCCCCCCTTTCACTGCATGCCAGAGCCCGCCTTGTGCGGGCTTTTTCATGCCGTTTTGGAGTTTCTATGGATATTCGAGCGAGCTGGGCCTGTACCACGTACAGGGCTACGTTAATCCTGAGGAGATTATCAGTACGGCGGCCACCATTTTGTATGGCTGAAAGGTGTCTAGCAAACCGGTGGCGATTCAGTTGATCTTACCTTTGCATGAGAGTGAGACAGACCGGCATCTCATCGGATTATCTGGTTGATGCTTCACCTACTGCTGGTGCATGTTTCCTTCGCTAATTCCAGCAAGAACCCCACACGCCTCAACTTCCCGGTCATCGTTGCAACTCGCTCTCAGTGAAACGAGTTGTTTCTCAAGCGCTTGCAGAGCGGTTATCTGCGACCGCACATGAGAGATGTGATCATCGAGCAAGGCGTTGACGGCGGTACAAGGCTGATGAGGGTCGTCCTGATAGCTCTGTAGTTCGTGAATCTCAGCCAGTGACAGGCCCAGGATTCTGCAGCGACGGATGAAGGCCAGCCCCTCACCATGCTTCTCGGTATAGACACGGTAACCGTTGTCCTGCCGATCAGGCGGCGGCAACAAGCCCTGCTGTTCATAGAAGCGGATCGTCTGTGTTTCGACCCCTACCAACTGCGCCAACTGACCAATGCGCATCAGCCTCCTCCCCAACGGATTCTTTACTCTATTGACCTTATAGTAGCTTTATAGTTTTAAATGGTACCACAACATTGTTCAAGTGGAGTCGTATCATGAGCAAATCCTGTGGTGGCGCCTGTGGCGGTGATGCAACGTCCGCGGCGGATACCGATATACAGGCCTCCTCCGAAGCGCCGGGGAGATGGGTCAGCGTTTATGCCGTGCCGAAGATGGACTGTCCATCAGAAGAGCGAATGATTCGCCTAGCCCTGAACGGCTTTGAGGAGATTCGGGCGCTGTCCTTCGACTTGTCGAACCGCCGGCTGAAGGTCGTGCATGACGGCGAGGTCGAGCCCGTCACCTCGAAACTGAAGACCTTGGGGCTAGGCGCCTCGCTTCAGGAAACCGTCGCTGCAAATCCGGAGACCATCAAGGCCGCCGAGTTTTCGGCAGCTTCTGCTAAGCAAGAATCCGGGACCCTGCGCTGGTTGCTCGGCATCAATGCACTTCTGTTCGTGGTGGAAATGACTGCCGGTCTGATCGCCCAGTCCACCGGCCTGATTGGAGAATCCCTGGACAATTTTGCCGATGCGGCGGTGTACGGGCTTGCCCTTTATGCGGTTGGACATAGCGTGAAAAGGCAGGTCCGTGTTGCGCACGTTGCTGGTGTGGTCCAACTGGTTTTGGCTGTTGGCGTACTCGTAGAGGTCGTGAGGCGCTTTGTATTCGGTAGTGAGCCTGAATCGCTGGTGATGATGGCTATCGCATTCGTCGCATTGATTGCCAATACCAGTTGTCTGCTGCTCATATCCAAACATCGGGAAGGCGGGGCGCACATGAAGGCAAGCTGGATATTCTCGGCCAACGACGTGGTGATCAACCTGGGGGTCATCACCGCCGGCGCCCTGGTCGCGTGGACCGGTTCCAATTATCCGGATCTGATTATCGGCACCATCGCGGGGGGCATTGTACTTAACGGTGCCAGACGCATTTTGGCGTTGAAGGGTTAAATAATGCTCATTATTGGCAAAAAGCTCTCGCCGTATGCCCTATTGTCCATATCGGGCCTGCTGGCAGCGTCTGATCAGGCTGTAAAGTGGCTGGTGCAGCAATCAATGGCCTATGGCGAGTCTATTTCAGTGACCCCGTTCTTTAACTGGGTGCACGTATGGAACACCGGTGCCGCATTCAGTCTTTTTGCGAATGGCGGAGGCTGGCAGCGCTATTTTTTAATCGGAATCGCGGTGGTGGTCTCGATTTTCCTGATCAAGCTGATTCTTGAAAATCGTCATAAAGGAGAAGCCTTCGCTTACAGTCTTATCCTCGGTGGCGCCATGGGCAACCTGATTGACCGAATATTTCGCGGCTACGTTGTGGATTCCTTTGATTTCTATTGGCGGGACTGGCACTGGCCGGCCTTTAATCTGGCTGATATTGCTATTGTCACCGGTGCCTTGCTTTTCGTTTCCGGCAGTTTGTTGGGCGAAAAAACAAACACCAATACAAACCCAGATAGGCAAGGCTGACGTTACAGCTATGAACGCCATTGGGAAGAATGTGCGGTTCGCTAAGCGTGGGCTTCTTATCGTGTTTTGCTCAGACCCGGCAAGCGGGTCATCCTGTAGATAGTCCATCGCAAGTTCATTTGCCAGGTCTAAAACCTTGAAGGCAAGCGATCGGAGAATGCGGAGGCCTTCCGTATCGCGCAGCGGCTAGATGAGTTCTTGGAGAATGAATTCAACCTCCCCTCCCCCCTACAACTTCCTGACGACACAAAACCGCTTGAACGAAAATAGTGAATTAAAGCCTGATACCGGTTCTACATGATAGGAATATCATTCATCGGTTAGAAAAATAGCAGCAGGAAGCGAGAGAGCGTCGCTAATCTGGTAGATTTTGAGCAGAGTAATGTTCTTTTCGCCACGCTCAATGTGACCCATATAGCTGCGGTCCAAGCCTGCTAAACTTGCAAGCTCCTCTTGGGATAGGCCTTTCTGCTTTCGCATTGCTCTAACCTTTGCGCCAAATGCCTGAAGACGAGCATTGCTCATGGAAGTCTCACCTAAAAGTGAGAACTATCATTTTTTGATGCCTGAGCATCCACGGACTATAATACCCATTTTCCGTTTGGGTGGAGAATGTCTCACCTGCAAAGAAATGCGCCATGCCCATGTGGTAGCGGGGTTAAATACAAGAAGTGCTGCTTGCCAAGGCAGGAAGCAGAGCTGCACGCCACGAACCAAGGGCAGGTATATGCGTTATTGAACCAGATTATTCCAGACACAATTGGCTCGCCCGACGAAAACAGCAAGGAGTTCCAGCGACTTGAGGAGTGGGCTAATCGCTATTTATCAGGGATTGATCGCCGGCACCCTCTATTTGAGCCTCTGTCCGATCATTTGTGCACACACAGTGAAATCATTGCAATCGCCAAACAACAGAAGATCCATAGTTATTTGTCCGTGGCCGAACCTCTATATATTGCATGGCTAAATTCTTGACCATCACTACCACATGGTTGTTACGGGTGATTTATCTATTTAAATTGAGGTTACACCCAATGTGTGAGGTGCTTATGAAATTGAAAGTGCAGAAAATTAGTAATGGCGCAGGACTTCGAGTCCCTAAAACTGTCTTGCAGCATCTTGGTCTTGATGTGGGAAGTATCGTTGATATGGAACTGACTGATGAGCAGTTGATCATTCGCCCAAAGCCCATGCCGACCTTGGAAGAGATGTTGGCAGCTTGTACACCAGAGAATACCGCACTGAGCGAGGAAGACCGCGAGTGGCTTAGCGATGGTCCGGTCGGTAAAGAGATTTTGTGATCCCCTGCCCGGCGCCACCAATAATGTAACAGGGATGCAGCGGTTGCGTCGCGCACAGTTGACACGGCATTCGTGCTACCCGATTGATTATCATAATAAAATACACCACTTGGTGTGCATACATGGTAAATATGGTAATTATTAGCTGTCTCTTATACACATCTGACGCTGCCGACGATATGCAGTGTGTAGATC
>OJDA01000062.1_pt1 | contig 49252 bp, 40 predicted proteins | sample 1592551 | NCBI WGS metagenome assembly OJDA01 (sample SAMN05416810, study PRJEB24817) | seawater metagenome | isolation source: Sea water | place: Canada:Atlantic | collected 2013-07
GATCTACACACTGCATATCGTCGGCAGCGTCAGATGTGTATAAGAGACAGGGCGGGGGTGTCGTCCCAGTCAAGCATGGTGTGTTCCTTATTTGAAGCTGGTTTTGTTAACGAATGAGGGGGGCAGTTCGCGCTTCGGCGGTGTTTGCCTGCGGTCGACCCCACGCTTTGCGTGGGGCGCTCGACCGGTGACAAACGCCTTCACTGACACGCCTCACAGTCAGGATCAAGAATCGAGCAGACCTTGGCGCTGCCGATGTCGCTGGCCGGGGCCATGACCACGGCGGGCGGCGGGGTGGCGGCGGGCTGGGCCGAGACCGCTCCGGCGCCGCCGCTGGCGCCCTGACCCACGCTGTTGAGCCGGCCATCGCTGATGGTGGACTTTTCGCTGTGCGTGGCGCCCATGGTGCGGAGGTAGTAGGTGGTCTTCAGACCCGACACCCAGGCGTGCTTGTACAACTCATCCAGCTTCTTGCCGTTGGGCTGGCTCATGTACAGGTTGAGGCTCTGGGCTTGGTCGATCCATTTCTGGCGACGGCTGCCGGCATCGACCAGGCGCTTGGCGTCGATTTCGAACGCGCACTTGTAGAGCGCCTTGATCTCGGCCGGCACGCGGTCAATCGGCTGCACCGAGCCGTCGTAGTACTTGAGGTCGTGGGCCATCACTTCATCCCACAGATCCAGCGCCTTCAGCTCGTTCACCAGGTACTCGTTGACCACGGTGAACTCGCCCGACAGGTTCGATTTGACGTACAGGTTCTGGTACGTGGGCTCGATGGACTGGCTCACGCCGGTGATGTTGGCGATGGTGGCGGTGGGGGCGATGGCCATGGTGTTGGAGTTGCGCATGCCCACGGTCTTGACCTGCTCGCGCAGGGCGTCCCAGTCGAACCGGCCGGACTGTGATTCGTCCTGCGTCAGGTACTGGCCGCGGCTTTCGCGCAGCAGGCGAATGCTGTCGATGGGCAGAATGCCCTGGCTCCACAGCGAGCCCTCGAAGCTGGGGTACTTGCCGCGCTCGGCCGCCAGACCGCTGCTGGCCTTGATGGCGAAGTAGCTGATCGCCTCCATGGACTGATCGGCAAACTGGATGGCCGCGTCGCTTTCATAGGGCAGGCGCAGTTTGTAGAGCGCGTCGTTGAAGCCCATGAGGCCCATGCCCACCGGGCGATGCCGCAGGTTGGAATTGCGCGCCGTGGCCACCGAGTAGTAGTTGTACTCGATGACGTTATCGAGCATGCGCATGGCGGTGGTGACGGTCTTTTCCAGCTTTTCCAGGTTCAGCACGCCGTTTTCGATGTGGCGCGGCAGGTTCACCGAGCCCAGGTTGCACACGGCAATTTCCGAACCGGCCTTGGTGTTCAGGGTGATTTCGGTGCACAGGTTGGATGAGTGCACCACGCCCACGTGCTGCTGCGGGCTGCGCAGGTTGCAGGGGTCTTTGAAGGTCACCCAGGGGTGGCCGGTTTCGAACAGCATCGACAGCATCTTGCGCCACAGCTGCACCGCCGGAAGGCGCTTGAAGTTCTTGATGCGGCCCTCGTCGGCCAGCTTTTCGTACTGGGCGTAACGTGCCTCGAAGGCGCTGCCGATCAGGTCGTGCAGGTCGGGCGTTTCTTCGGGGCTGAACAGGGTCCAGGGGCCGTCTTCCATGACGCGCTTCATGAACAGGTCGGGCACCCAGTTGGCAGTGTTCATGTCGTGGGTGCGGCGGCGGTCGTCGCCGGTGTTCTTGCGCAGTTCGAGGAACTCCTCGATGTCGCGGTGCCAGGTTTCCAGATACCCGCAGACCGCGCCCTTGCGCTTGCCGCCCTGGTTCACCGCCACGGCGGTGTCGTTGGCCACTTTCAGGAACGGCACCACGCCGTTGGACTTGCCATTGGTGCCCTTGATGTAGCCCCCCATGCCGCGCACCGAGGTCCAGTCATTGCCCAGGCCGCCGGCAAATTTGGAGAGCAGGGCGTTGTCCTTGATGGCGCCGAAGATGCCGTCAAGATCGTCCGGCACCTGGGTCAGGTAGCAGCTTGAAAGCTGCGGGCGCAGGGTGCCACTGTTGAACAGGGTGGGCGTGCTGCTCATGAAGTCGAAGGACGACAGCAACTGGTAGAACTCGATGGCGCGGGCTTCGCGCTCCACTTCGTTCATGGCCAGGCCCATGGCCACGCGCATGAAGAACGCCTGCGGCAATTCGAAGCGGATCTTGTTGCTGTGGATGAAGTACCGGTCGTACAGGGTCTGCAGGCCGAGATAGTCGAACTGTGCGTCACGGTCGGCCAGCAGCGCCTTGCCCAGCGCGTCGAGGTCGTAGAGGGCGAGCTTGGGGTCCAGCAGCTCCAGGTCCACGGCCTTGTGGATGAAGGCGCGGAAATACTCGGGGTAGGCCGGCTTCATTTCCTCGAAGGTGGGGCGGCTGTCCGGCAGGTCGAGAAACTTGCAGGCTTCGTGACGCATGGCGTCCAGCAGCAGCCGCGCCGAGGCGTAGGTGTAATTGGGCTCTTTCTCGATGCGGGCGCGGGCGGCCAGCGTCAGCGCCTGGCTGAGTTCGGCCTCGCTGATGCCGTCGTACAGATCGCGCAGCGCTGCGGTGACCACTTCTTCCACGTCGGTACCGGACAGACCCGCGCAGGCTTCCGACACCACGGTGCGGATGCGTTCAACGTTGAGCGGCACCACGGCGCCTTCATCGAGCTTCACGTGAATCTGCGGGCCGGCGGCCACCGGGGCGGCGTGGCTGGCGGCTTCGGCGGCGCGCTTCCTGGCCTGCTCGTCGCGGTAGATGACGTAGGCGCGGGCCACCTTGTGTTCGCCGGCACGCATCAGGCCGAGTTCGACCTGGTCCTGAATGTCTTCAATGTGCAGGGTGCCGCCGCCGCTCAGGTGGCGGGTGAGGGCCTGCACCACCTGCTCGGTGACCTGCTTGACGGTTTCACGCACCCGCGCGCTGGCGGCGGCGGCGCCGCCTTCCACGGCGAGAAAGGCCTTGGTGACGGCGATGTTGATCTTGCTGGCATCAAAGCCGGTGACCTTGCCGTTGCGGCGAATCACGCGGATGGCGCCGGGCGCGGTGGCCGCGACATCGAGCGCGCTGCCCGTGGCCTGGGGCGGCCGCTGGCCGCTGGTAGTGTTGCTCGAAATAACGTTGGCAGTGTTCATGCCGTTCCCCTGATAGGTGGTGCTTGAATGATGAGGTCGGGGCGGCGGGATCGGCCGCGCGACCGGGCCATGACTATACCCATACACGCCAGGTGTAAACCACCCAGAAACCACAATATCTGGTGTTTATTTCACGCTTGACCCCCTACATGCTGTGTCCAGGCTGAGGCCAATGTTCTGCATTTCCTGTGGATAAGCGGTGCTTTCCTGCACAGGCCTCAGGTTTTCAAGCACTTAACGGGATGGCTTTCCCTCACAATGCCGTCCCCCCGGAAACGACGCCCCGCAGTCCTGACATCTGATGCCGCTGCTCCCAAGACCTGACGCCGAGGCTCGCCTCGTGAAGCTGCGCACCCTCCTGCATGACACGGTGATGGTGCTGGCGGACTGCGAGGGTGATCAGCGGCTGTCACAACTGCGCAAACTGGTCGGCTTGTTGCGTCCCACCCGGCGCGAAGCGGAGCGGCCGGCCCTGCGCCTGGCGCAATTGACGCTGGTGCTGCGCACCGACAGCGATGCCCGGCGGGCGCTGCGCGCTGCGCTGCTGGCGCTGCTGGCAGAGAAGCACAGCGTGCACCTGTTTTCCGACGCGGGGGTGTTGTCGAGCGAGGGGTTCTCGTCGTCATTGTCACGCCGCATCTGGCATCGAGTGCTGCCCGACGTGGTCAACACCGATTACCTCAAGGACGTGCTGGGCCAGTTGTTCGATCGCCATGACGACCACGTGTGGATGGCCGCCGCCGGCGAAGACACCTGGCTCGACCTGGTCCGCGCCATCGACATCGACCACGGCGCGCGGCACGACAAGGGCAAGCTGGCCCTGCAGATTGTCTCGGCCATCGAGGTGCTGAGTTACCGCATCACCTCCATCGGTCTGGAGCCGGAGCTGGTGCGCAATTACCCGGCCATCGAGCGCCACGAATCGCCCTTCCTGACGCAGAACGCCGAGGTGCGCAGCTTCGTCGACGAGTGGCGCCGCGCCGCGACCGACAAGCGCGATCCGCAGCTCGACAGTCGCCAGATCGACGTGCTGCTGGAGCAGTGCACCGAGATCATCAGCAAGATTCGCCGCCAGGCGCGCAAGACCGGCGCCAGCGTCAGCCTCACCTATCAACTGGTGCGGCTGGAGCAGAGCATCGATCGCTTCCGCCAGCTGATGCGGCTGCTGGAAGCGCCGCCGGCCGAGCGCAACCCGCTGGCCGTGGCGCTGTTCTTCGAACTGGTGATTGCCGAGAACCGCCGCTACAGCCTCGGCGACCTGTTTTCGCAGAACATCGAGCTGCTCGCCCAGCGCGTCACCGGCAGCGCCGGGCGCATGGGCGAGAAATACATCGCCAACTCACGCACCGAATTCTGGGCATTGCTGCGCGGTGCGCTGGGTGCCGGCTTCTTCATTGCGCTCATGGCCGGCACCAAGTTGCTGTTCAATTTTGATCCGCACCCGCCCATCGTCACCGCCTTCGTCAACAGCATGATCTACGGCCTGGGCTTCGTGCTGATCTATCTGGTGGGGTTCACGGTGGCGACCAAACAGCCGGCGATGACCGCCGCGACCATCGCCGCCAGCATTCGCAGCACCGAAGAACAGCCCGACCGTCTCGAAGGGCTCGCCAACCTGGTGGTGGCCACCCTGCGCAGCCAGGTCATCGCCATCATCGGCAACCTGATCCTGGCGTTTGTCACCGCCGCACTGGTGGGCTACCTGATCTGGACCTACGGCCACGCGCATTTCCTGCCCACCGCCAAGGCCGAGCACCTGCTCGAAGAGCTGGACCCGTTCCGCAGTGCGGCCATCGCCCACGCGGCAATTGCCGGCATCTGCCTGTTCTTCTCGGGCCTGATCTCGGGTTACTTCGACAATCGTGCCGCCTACACGCGCATTCCCGAGCGCATCGCCCAACGGCCCAGGCTGCGGCGCTGGCTGGGCAAGGACCGGGCGCGGGCGCTGGGCGATTACATCGGTCATCACCTGGGCGGCATCGCCGGCAATTTTTTCTTCGGCTGCATGCTGGGATCGATGGGCACCCTGGGGTACATCCTCGGGCTGCCGCTCGACATTCGCCACATCGCCTTCGCCGCCGCCAACTACGCCTATGCGCTGGTGAGCCTGGACTGGGCCGTTCTCGGTCCGGTGGCGGTGTGGTCGGGCCTGGGGGTGCTGGTGATCGGCGCGACCAATCTGGCCATCAGCTTCGGCCTGGCCCTGTTCGTGGCCATGCGCGCCCAGCGGGTCAAGTTCACCGAGGGCCGACGGCTGGCGTGGCTGCTGATGGGCCGCTTCCTGCGCCAGCCGCACCGCTTCATCTGGCCGCCGAAGCACCAGGACACCGACATCAGCGAGGTCATCGACACCGTTGCCCACCGCGCCATCGGCTCCCAGCGCCCCGGCGGGGCCTGACCGGGCCTGCGGCGACGGCAAGTTGGCCCCTACAATCGGCCGACGACGGGACACAGGATCGCGGCCATCTACCAGAAACATTGCCCAGGCTGCTTCGCGGACAAGGCGGGCGCCGCCGTGTGCGCCATCTGCGGCTACGACGAATCGCAGCCGCGCGCGTCCATGTTTCTGCGCCACGGCGTCATCCTCGATGGCAAATACCGCGTAGGCCGCGTGCTCGGGCGACCGGGCGGCTTCGGCATCACCTACCTGGCGTGGGACATTCCCCTGCAGCAACGGGTGGCGATCAAGGAATATCTACCGCGCGCGCTGGCCAATCGCGACACCGACACCTTGACCGTCAGCGTGCATACCGCCGACGAACGGGCAACCTTCGAGGCCGGCCGGGAGCAGTTTCTGCGCGAGGCACGCATCGTCGCCGGGCTCGATCACCCCAACATCGTTCGCGTGCGGGGTTATTTCAACGCCAACGGCACGGCGTATCTGGTGATGGACTATTACGAGGGCATCAGCGTCGGTGACTACCTCGCCACCGTGAGCCCGACCATGGAGCCGGCGCTGGCGGTGGGCATCATCGAGCCGGTGCTCGAAGGCCTGGCGTACGTCCACCAGCACGGCGTGGTGCATCGCGACATCAAACCCCACAACCTGTATCTGGCCGCCGCGGGCAAGCCCATCCTGCTCGACTTCGGCGCCGCCCGACGGGCGGTGGGCGATGTCGCGCACAGCCTGTCGGTGGTGCTGAGCGAGGGCTACGCGCCGCTGGAGCAATACCAGCGCCGCGCCGAACAAGGCCCCCAGACCGACGTTTACGGGCTGGCGGCCACGCTGCTGCGCATGATGACCGGGCAGGCACCGCCCATGGCGCTGGACCGGCTCAACGACGATGCCCTGGACGGCCCCGGATGGGCCGCCTTGCCGGCCGCCCTGCAGGCCGTGCTGCGTCGCGCGCTGGCAGTCGATGCGGCCGACCGGCATCCCACGGCCGAGGCGCTGCTCAGTGACCTGCGTGCCTGGCGGGCCACGGTTGCGCCGCCCGGGCCGGCAGACGCCGCAGCACCATCGGCGCCGCGGCCCGGCCTCGCAACACCACCGCCCCAGCCGCAGCCCGCGGGTCACGCGCACCATGCCTCGACTCGGGGCAAGGCCCTGCGGCCAGGGCCGTGGATGCTGGGGTTGGTGACCGTGATTCTGCTGCTGGGCTGGGCGGCCCGTTCACAATTTTCGGCCTCGGCGCCGGGCGACCCGGCCTTGTCAGACGCTCGGGCCGCCGAGGCGGCCGAGGCGGCTGACACAGCCCCGAGCGCGCCGGCGCCGGGGCCGACGCCCGCGACCGAGCGCGCCGGCACTGGCGCGACCAGCCCCCCGATCCGCACCGAGCTGCGCCGGAACGCCTTGATCGATCTGCCGATGATCCGCATCCCGGCACAGAACCTGAGCCTGGGCGGCGCCGACGGCCTGGCCGCCACGCCGGTCCGGCTGAACGCCTACGACATCTCGGCCCATGAGGTCACCGTTGAGGCCTTCGCCCAGTTTGTCGCCGACCAGCAGTACGACAACCCCAACTGGGACCGCTATCCCTGCGATGGCGTCTGGCAGGGCGATTGGTCATCGCGCGCGGTGGCCACCACCCAGCGGGTGCCGGTGGCCTGCGTCAACGTGGAAGACGCGCGTGCCTACGCCGCGTGGCGCAGCGCGGTCAGCGGCGATCACTATCGCCTGCCCACCGAGGCCGAGTGGGAGGCCGCCGCCCGCGCCGGTCGCCGCAGCGCCTACTGGTGGGGCGACTCCCTCGACGCCGGCCGCGCCAACTGCGCCGGCTGCCCGCCCTTCACCTCGCGGGCCGCCAACGTGGGGCGCTATCCCGCCAACACGCTGGGCCTCTACGACACCGCCGGAAACGTGCGCGAATGGACCTGCTCGGCGGCCGCCGACGACCGTGTTCGCCACACGTGCAGTGACGCTGATCTGGCCACCCTCAAACTGCGCTTCGTGGTGCGCGGCGGGTCCTGGCACCAGCCCGCGTCGGCCCTGCGCAGCAGCGCGCGCGATCAACTGGAACCCCTGCGCCGCGACCACCACACCGGCTTCAGGCTGGTACGCCAGCCCCTTCAGCCCTAGCAGCCTGTCGGACTTTCCCACCCTTCGGGTTAAAGGTGTTGCACTTGGAGGTTGAGCCCAAGCTCGCCGTGCTCCAACACTTGCCGCCCCATGACGCAGAGCATCGGGTGATCTCGCGCGGGTACACCTGCACCGGCCTCAACCAGGGCGGGCTGAACTGAGGTGCGTAAAGCGCCATCATGCGCGCAGCTGACACCGGGGTGAACACGGGATGAGGTTCTGAATGCGGCGACTTGCTCGGACAAGCCCATTGGTGTGGGGCGTTCTGCTTTGCGTCTTGGCGGTCGAGGCGTCGGCGGGTTCGCTGGGCGGCGCGCTGGAACTGCAGGGGCGTTCGTTTTTCAAGCAGGACCGGGATCGCAACTCCGTCTCGGTGGCGTTGAAGCCCACCGTGTTCCAGAGCTGGAACAACCGCAGGACCCGACTTGAGGGCGAGCTGTTCTATCGGCTCGACAGCCTCGATGACCGCCGCAGCCACGGCGATGTGCGCTCGCTGTATCTCCAGTATCTGGGGCGCGACTGGGAGGCGCTGGTGGGCTTTGCGCAGGTGAACTGGGGCGTGACCGAGTCGCGCAAGCTGGTGGACGTGATCAACCAGGCCGACTTCGTTGAAGACATCGCCGCCGACGCCAAGCTGGGCCAGCCCATGCTGGCGCTGACCTGGCTGCAGCCGATCGGCAGCTTCGATGTGTTCGTGATGCCCTACCAGCGCGCCCGCACCTTTCCCGACGCCAACGGCCAGCCGCGCATCGGCTTCGACTTCGCCCCCGAAGAGGCCCGCTACGCGTCCTCCGCCGGGCAGCGGCACGTCGATGTCGCCGGCCGGCTGCGCATGCGGTTCGGCCCGCTGGACCTGAACCTCAGCGTCTTTGACGGCACCGCCCGCGATCCCGACATTCTTCCCTGCCTGCGCCGTGGCAGCGGGTTTCCGGGCACGGCCGACGGCCCCAACTGCGACCTGATCATGGGCACCACGCTGCCCGAGGCGCCGCTGGCCAACCGGCTGCTCGACCTGTTCCAGCGCCTGGGCCTGGTCGACGACGATTTCGCCCTGTTCGACCGCGTGCTGGCCAACATCGTGCTGGTGCCGGAATACGCCCGATTAAGGCAGATGGGCCTCGAGGCGCAGTACATCCGCGGGGCGCTGGCGCTCAAGCTCGAAGCGGTGGCGCGCGAGCGCGGCGGGCGCTCGACCCAGGCTGCCGTGGGGGGCATCGAATACGCGCTGGCCGGGTTCTTCAACAGCGGCTGGGAAGTCACCGCGCTGGCCGAATATCTCTTCGACGAGCGCCGCACCCTGATCAACAGCCGCAGCGACAACGACCTGTTTCTGGGCACCCGCATCAACCTCAACGACATTCCCGGCACGGTTGTCGAGGCAGGCTTCTTCATGGACCGCAGCGGCACCGATCAGCTGATGCAGATCGAGGCGAGCCGCCGCTTCGGCCCGCACTGGCGCGGCGCCCTCACTGCCCGGCACTTCGAGCGCGTGCCCACCGAGCCCTTTCTTGATTTTCTGAGGGACGAGAGCATGGTGCGGCTGAGCCTGCAGCGGTTCTTCTGAGCGCGGCGCCTGCCGGCATTCTGCGGCGATCGTCTAGGCCTTGTTCCGCAACCCCCACGCCACCCCACCCAGCACCGCCAACAGCACCGAGGCGGCCAGAAACGGCCCGGCCGTGCCGTAGGCGTTAACGAAGGGCTGCGCGACCAGCGGCGACACGAACTGCCCGATGAACACCGCGGCGGTGAGCCCGCCCATCACCCGGCCACGCATCGCCGGCGGGGTGAAGCTCGACAGCCAGGTCGACAGGTTGGGCACCGTGAGGCCCAGCCCGAATCCGGCCAGTGCCAGCCCGGCCAGCACCATGGGCGTGTGCTGCGCCAGCCCGATCAGCAGGTAGCCGATGGCCATCAGCCCATAGACCAGGGTGACGATCTGCAGCGGTTGCAGGTGTCGCCGCAGCCGCGCGAACGACACGCCGGCGACGGTGCCCGCCACATTGCTGAGGGCAATGGTGAAGCCGGTGACGGTGCCGCTGGCGCCGGAAATGTCCACCAGCCGGTAGGGCAACTGCACCGGAATGACGTAGAACATCATCATGCCGGTCAGGCCCGCACCATAGATGAGGCCGATCTTGGCGCGGGGCAGCCGTGGGTGCGTCGCCGCCGCCAGCGGCCGCGTCACCACCGGCTCGGGCAGGCGCGCGGCCCACCACAGCAGCACGGCGGGCACGGTGTACACCAGAAAGGTGGCGCGCCAGTGCAGGTCTGCGGCCAGGCCGCCGCCAATCAGGAACACCACCCCGCCGAAGCTCATGAACGCGCCCTGCCGGCCGAACACCTGCTCGCGCGTCAGGCCGTCGAAGTAATCGGCGATCAGGGTCGTGACGCTGGTCATGATCCCGGCCACTGCCACACCCAGCAGGGCGCGGCTGACGAGGATCAGGTCGAGCCGGTCCAGCAGGCCGCCGACGCTGCCCGACAGCACGTACAGCAGAATCGACGCCACCAGCAGCCGCACCCGGCCGACGCGGTCCACCAGCCAGCCGGCGATGGGTGCGGCCAGCACGATGAACAGGGCGGGCACGGTGAGCAGCTGCCGGGTCAGCAGCGCGACATGCGGGGTGTCGTGAAACACGGCCTGCAGGGTGGGCAGTGCCGGGGCCAGCGCGGCACCGGCCATGACCGTGAGGGTGCTCGCCAGCAGCAGCGGCCACTGGCGTGAGTCGAAGGAATTTTTCATGCAGCCCGAAAGACTAGCGTCTCGTCAGTCGATCTGTATGACGGCCGGGGTGCGCTGGGCTGCATCGAGGGCGCGTTGCTCGGCGAACAGCGCGAAATGCGGCACCGGCTCGGCGATGCCTTTGACGCGCACCGGCGGCCGCGCCGAAAGCCCGATCTCTCCGACATAGGCCACCGTGCGCTGGTCCATCAAAATCTCGCCATCGGCGGCGCCCGAGCACAGGCGTGAGGCCAGGTTCACCGTGGGGCCCACGGCGGTGTACTCCAGCCGGCTGGCGGCGCCAATCACGCCGACGGTCACCACCCCGGTGCCCACGCCGATGCCGATGCCCAGCGTGTGGCCGGGCACGTTCCATTGCGCGATGAGGCGCCGGGTTTCCTGCCGGATCTGCCGCGCCATTTCGACCGCGCAGCGGGCATGGTGGTCAATGGGCAGGGGCGCGCCCACCAAAATCAGAATGCCGTCACCGGCGTAGTCCTTGATGGTGCCGCCAAACGTGCCCACCACGCGGCCCACGGCGTCGTAGTACTCGCGCAACACCCGCAGCACCTGCCGGGATTCAACGGCACTGGCGTACGCGGTGAAGCCGCGCAGATCGCAGGCGATGACGCTGATCTCCAACTGGTTTTCCTGCATGGCGCGGTCCAGCCCGCGCTCGGCCACCAGGCGCGCCACCTGCGGCGACAGGAAGCGACTCATGAACTGCCCGCGCTGCCCCTGCAGCACGTGATAGTGCACGGCACCCACCAGAAAGCTCACCTCGCCCAGCACCAGGCTGAAGGCGGCGTAATCGATGGGCATCACGAAGCCGGCAATCAGGAACGGTGTGGCGATGGTCATGGCGATCAGGCGCACCCCTTCGGCGGGGTCGGGCCGGCCACGCATCAGCTCGACCACGCCGACCAGACCGAAGAGCGTGGTGGCCAGGATGGGAATGGCGAACACCCAGAACCCCGGCAGCGCGGCGAACCCCCAGCCGTGTTGATCGTAGGCCTGCAGAAAGGTCGCGAAACGCAGCTCCGGCGCGGCAAACGAGGCCAGCACGTAAATGAGCGCCGACACCTGCCCGCACCGCAGAACGCGATCGCCGAACCGGATGTTCGCGCCCGGGCGGACCGGCAGGGTGCGCCGCAGGCGCAGCAGCCATTCCAGCACCGCGGCGAGGGTCAAGCCCTCGAAGGTGGCCATTGGCGCCGACCAGGGCAGCAGCATTTCGGTCAGCCGCGGATCGAACAGCAACACCTGAAAGGCAATGGAGACCCCCAGCGAGCCCAGCGACACCGCCAGGGCGATGCTGGTCGGCGAGCGCCGGTCGGCCGACCAGAAGGCCAGCGCCATGCCCACCGCGAACACCGCTGGAAGATAGTGATGCACCACGCCCGCAGGCCCTCCCTGAATGCAGCCAAGGATAGCCCAGGGCCTTGCGCAGGCGCAGACGTCGCGCCAAGACGCCCGCGGTCACCAGAATGCGGCTAGCTTGCCGCGCTTCAGGCGTCATCGACCTTTTGCACTGGTTATCAGAACCTGATCGTCAGTAAATCGCTTAACTACAGCCATTTGTCACATTTATTTAATGCACGACATCGGTGACGACTTATTGTATTTTGATTTGAATATTCCCAAACCAACACGACCGGCGCATGTCATTGCCGTTGCCTTGCAGTCACGCTGAACGGGTCATGGCCCTGGCCAATCGCCAGGGCGTTTTGCGGCCTGTGGACCTGGCGCCGCTGGGCATACAGGCCGAAGTGCTGCGGCGCCTGCTGGCACGCGGCCTGATCAAGAAAATTGGCCGCGGTCGCTACGTGCCGGCCGGGATGCGCCTCGACCCGCCGCTGGTCTGGGCCGGCGTGGCCCGGGCGGTGCCCAACGGCGTGCTCTGCCTGCGCAGTGCGCTCACCCTGCACAAGGTCATGCCCATGCCGCTGGAACCCGTGGACCTGGCGATCGAACGCCGCGCCGCAAGGCCGCGACTGGCCGAGCCCAGCCTGTGGATTGCCCGGATGGGCGATGCCGCCTTCACCGAAGGCGTGGAAGTGCGGGTGCTGCACGGCGTTGCAGTGCAGGTCTACAGCCTGGAAAAAACCCTGGCCGACGTGTTCAAGTTCCGCAACAAGATTGGTCCGCACCTTGCGGTGGACGCGCTGCGTGCAGCCCTGCAGCGCAATCAGGTCCATCTCGATACGCTGCGGCACTACGCCCGCATCTGCCGCGTCGAGCGCATCATGCAGCCCTACCTTGATGCCCTGGTCACGCCCCTTTCCTGAAACTGCCGAGTTCTGATCTGACATGCGCACCTCCACCTCAGCGGGCCGCTATGCCCCGCTCATCGCCCTGCTCTGCCTTGCCCTGTCGGCGACCGCACGGGCCGAAGTCGATGACCGCGGCAACCTGCCCCCGCCGGGACCACAGCCATTGACCGCCACGCCGCCGACTACGGACAGGGATGCCGCCAAGAAGGGCGGCGTGCCCCCGCCCCAGGATCCGGACAAACTGGCCAGCGACGGCTTCCAGATCGGCGAACGTGATCCCAATGCCTACGCCATCGTCTCGGTTTCACGCGGGCTGTCGACCCACCGGCCCATGTACGTGCTGCCGGCGGCCTACGGACGCGGGGTCGAGGGCCTCGACACCGAGATGGAGTTCCAGATCAGCGCCAAACAGCGTCTGTTCGCCAGCAATTTTTTCTTTGGCTACACGCAAAAATCGTTCTGGCAGATCTACGACCAGGAGCGCTCGCGGCCCTTTCGCGAAACCAACTACAACCCGGAGTTCTTCTACCGGTGGACGCCCGACCCCGAAATCTGGCACCACTGGGGCCTGGATGTGGGGCTGGAGCATGAATCCAATGGCCAGACCCTGCCGGACTCCAGAAGCTGGAACCGCCTTTACATCACCCCGTTCCAGGCCAAGGGTCGCAACTTGCGCTACATCAAGTTCTGGTACCGGCTGCCCGAAGACCGCAAAGACGATCCCATGGACCCGAAGGGCGATGACAACCCCGACATCTATCGCTTCATGGGTTATGCGGAAGCCCACATCCAGCGACAGCTCGGTGGCGGCAGCCTTGGCGACCTGATGGTGCGCGGCAACCCCTCCACCGGCAAGGGCGCCATCAGCCTGAACTACACATGGCCCTCGAACGACGGCTACATGTTCTACATGCTGCGCCTGTTTCACGGCTACGGCGAAAGCCTGATCGACTACAACCGCTCGATCACCCGCATCGGCTTCGGTTTCGCCTTCACCCGGTAACGCAGCGGCCGCCGCGGCCCCGGTCGCGCCCGTGCCGTGCGGGGTTCCCTGTCACGGGACGTTCACGGGCGCCGGCTAGCGTGCCCCGAAAATCGGCCGCAGGACGTCCTGCGGCCCCAACCGGGGAACTCGATGAATCCGCGCTTGCGCCGTTTTGGCGCCGTTCTGCTGTTGATGCCACTGGCCTTGCCGGTGGGCGCTCAAACCGACACCGGCGCTCAGGAACTGGGCGGCCGCGTGCTGGATCACTCCGGCACCATCGGTTTTGAAGGGGCGCTGGTGCGTCTGGAACCCTCGGGCGCCGAGGCCGTCACCGGGCGCGACGGCCGCTACCGGTTCATCGGCGTGGCCCCCGGCCAGTACCAGATCATCGTGGAATACCTGGGTGCGCCCGTCGAGCAGGCCGACATCACGGTGCAGGCCGACGTGCCCCCGCGTCTCGACATCGTCATCGGCGACGACGTGCCGCCCATCGACAACATTCTGGTCATCGGCCAGGTGGCCGGGCAGGCGGGCGCACTCAATCAGCAGCGCAACGCCGACAGTCTGCGCAACATCGTCTCGGCCGACGCAATCGGCCAGTTTCCCGACCAGAACGTCGCCGAGGCCCTGCAGCGGGTGCCGGGCCTGTCGATTGCCCGCGATCAGGGTGAAGGCCGCTTCGTGATCATTCGCGGCATCGATCCGGCGCTGTCCAGCACCACCATCAACGGTCTGCGGGTGCCCGGCCCGGAAGCCGACTCCCGCCAGGTCAACCTCGACGTGATCGCCTCCGACCTGCTGGAGCGCCTGGAAATCGTCAAGGCCATCACCCCGGACATGGATGGCGATTCGGTGGGCGGCAACGTGGCGCTCAAAAGCGCGACCGCCTTCGACCGCGGCAACAGCCTCAGCCTGCGCAGCGAGGGCAGTTACAACGACCTCGCCGACGCCTGGAGCCCCAAGCTGGCGGTCGCGGGTACGCGTTTGTTCAGCGTCGGCGACGGCGTCGACAACTTCGGGGTGGCCAGCGCCTTGAGCTGGTTCGACCGTGATTTCGGCTCCGACGGCATCGAGACACCCGGCTTCGAAGACCTCGAAGGCCCCGACGGCGCGTTTCGCGGCCTGGAAGAAGCCGAGCAGCGCGACTACACCATCACCCGCGAGCGCCTCAGTACGACGCTCAACTTCGACTACCGGCCGAACGACGCCACCGACGTTTACTGGCGCACGCTGTACAGCGACTTCAGTGATGACGAAGTGCAGCTGACCAACGTCTACGCCTTCAACGACGAACAGATCACCGAGCTGAGCGACAACGGCGCCCGCTTCGCCGACAGCGAAATCGAGAAGCTCAGCGAGGCCCGCAAGGAAACCCAGACCATTGTCAGCACCGCCCTCGGCGCCGAGAATCGCTTCGGCGCCTACACGCTCGACTACCTGCTGGGCTTCGCCCAGGCCGAAGAAGACACGCCCAACGGGCTGGGCGCCCGCTTCGTCGGCGAGGAGCTGGCGGTCGGCTACGACCTGGCCAAGCGCAAGCAGCCCCGCCTGTTCAGCGATGACCCCGCCTTTGCCGATGCGGCCACCTACGCGCTGGACGAGATTGCCCTGGAGCACACCTTCGCCCGCGAACGCGAAACCGCGCTGGCACTCAACCTGCAGCGCGACACCCTGATCGGCCCCTGGGCGGGATTCTGGAAAGTGGGCGCCAAGGCGCGCCTGCGCGACAAGATCGGCAACACCGATGCCGAAATCTACGACGGCTTCGGCGACGACTTCACGCTCGCCGATTTTGCCGGCCAGAACGTGAACTATCCGCTGGGCACCTTCGGGCCGATCCTGTCGCGCCAGGCCCTAAGCACCTTCTTCAACGCCAATCGCGCCAACTTCGAACTGAACGGTGACGACAGCGCCATCGATTCCCGCATCGAGGATTACCGGCTCGACGAGGACATCTACGCCGGCTACGTCATGGCAAGGGTCGACATGGGCCCGGCACGGCTGGTGGGCGGCGTGCGCGTCGAGCGCACCGAATCGGACGCCCGCGGCACCCGCCTGACCATCGACCCCGAGAGCGGCAGCGGCGATCCGGAGTTCCAGCCGCTCAATGCCGACACGCACTACACCGACGTGCTGCCCAGCCTCAACCTGCGTTACGCATTCACCGAGCGGATGCTGTTGCGGGCATCGCTGTCGCGCAGCATCGCGCGGCCGGGCTTCGAGCAGGCGGCGCCGCGTACCGCCATCGAGATCGAGGAAGACGACGACGGCGCATTCGAGCGCAGCGCCGAGTTCGGCAATCCCGATCTCGACCCGCTGACGTCTGACAACGTCGACCTCTCGTTCGAGTTCTATCCCGGTGGCGTGGCGCTGATTTCGGCCGGGCTGTTCTACAAGCGCCTCAAGGACTTCTTCGTCGTCTCCGACGTGGCCGGCCAGCCGGGGCCGTTCGCCGACTTTGACGAGGCCATCACCACCTTGAACGGCGACACCGCCGACCTCTACGGGGCCGAGTTCAACTATTCACAAAAGCGGGTATCCGGATTAAGTGGTTGATGATCCCCTCTGATCCACCAAAACCTTAATCCTCCCAGAAGGTTGATAGATCGACGCCGTAGTTCTTCTCGGCCTCGGGGAGACCCATGCTGTAGGTCATGGTGGCCTTGCCCAGGAACGGAGATTCCTTGGTCTGTGGCGTCTTCTTCTTGTGCTTGGTGGTGTAGAGCATCCGGGCCCGCATCACCTCGAATGAATAGCCCCGGCCATCGCGGTTCTTGTCCTTGGCCAGCCGGTTGATCGACTCCGTGAAGGCGTTGGTGATTGGGATGTCGGTCTCGAAGTAGGTCAGCACCTCCTCACGCCAGCCACTGACGGCGCTAACGAGATCCTTCCAGACCTCCTTCTGCCCCTGCGGGATGCCGTCAACCCAGGCAGCCAACGCCTTCTCAGCATCCCGCAGGGTGGCACAGCCCCAGATGTGGTAGAGCCGCTCCTTGTGCTCATAGGCTGCCAGGAGCTGGGGGAAGGCCCCTGTCCAGGTTTCCATGATGAGACGCTCGCGGTCTGAGACGTCGTGATTAGCAATTGACTTAATAGTTACAAAGCCATAAAGTTTCGCAACGTAATGCTAATGATTATCACTTGTACCCAGAAACTTAAATGATAACGGAGAACAACCGTATGTTTAGACCTTCCCAACTATCACTGGCTGTGGCGATCAGCCTCGCCCCAGCCTTGGGCTCTGCCGCTGGCGATGACCAGCCCCAGACCCTTGAAGCCCTGGAAATCATTGGCGATGCGTCCGCAGCCCAGACCTTGCCAGGGTCAGGCTACGTCGTTGGTGAGGCGCAGTTGAAAACCGAGGTTGAGACCGACATCAACCAGGTGCTGAAAACCGTCCCGGGCGTCTATGTGCGGGAAGAAGAAGGCCTGGGCCTGCGCCCCAATATCGGCATCCGCGGCGCCACGGCCGAGCGCAGCAGTAATATTACCCTGATGGAAGATGGCATTCTGATCGCACCGGCGCCCTACTCCAATCCGGCCGCCTATTATTTTCCGACACTGAAGCGCATGTCCTCGCTGGAAGTACTCAAGGGTGCCCCGCTGCTGCGCTATGGCCCGCAAACCACCGGTGGTGTCATCAACCTGATTTCCACACCCATTCCCGATCAGCGGCAGGGCTATGTTGAGACAGTCACCAACGACCGCGGCTCCACCGACGTTCACGCAACCTATGGTGACACGGCCGGCGACTGGGGCTACCTGCTTGAGACCGTCCAGCGCTCCGCGAAAGGCTTCAAGGAGATTGACCGCAGCGGCCGCGATACCGGCTTTGATATCGAGGACTACGTCGGCAAGCTGCGCTGGCAGGGAGAGCGCCAGAGCGTGACCGCCAAGCTGCAATACTCCGAGGAAACCTCCAACTCCAGTTACCTCGGCCTGACCGATGCGGACTTCAGCCAGGACCCGAACCGGCGCTACGGGCTATCCAGTATCGACCAGATGAACAACACCCACTCCGGTATCAGCCTGACCCATCAGTTCGACTGGAGTAACACCGTAAGCAGCACCGCTACCCTCTACCGCAACGACTTCAAGCGGAACTGGTTCAAGCTCAGCGATGGCGGAAGCATCATCGACAAGGCCAACCGCGGCGACGCCAATGCCCAGGGTATTCTGGACGGCACAGTTGACGCCAGCGGCCTGGATTACAAAAACAACGCCAGGGACTACCTGTCCCAGGGCGTGCAGGTAAACTTTGATGTCGACATGGGCAGCCACCAGTTTGATTTCGGCGCCCGCGCCCACGAAGATGAAATGGATCGCTTCCAGCCGGCCGATGTTTATGACCAGGTCAACGGCTCTCTGGTGTTCCAGAACACGGTCGCCCCCACGGGCAGCAATAATCGCTTTGAGACCGGCGAAGCCCTGAGCTTCTGGGCCCTCGACACCTGGCAGGCGACGGACAAGCTCAGCGTTAACCTCGCCCTGCGCTACGAGGATGTACAGACCAGCCGCACCCAATACGCGGATCCCGGCCGCACAACCGTCGACAGCACCCGCGCCAATGACAGCGCCGAACTCCTGCCTGGCGCTTCCTTTACCTATGACCTGTCCCGAAGCTGGCAGGTTCTGGGTGGCGTGCACCGGGGTTTCTCCCCTCTCGGGGGTGGTGCCAGGGCAAACGAAGAGCCGGAAACCAGCAAGAACTGGGAGGCCGGCCTCCGGTACTTTGGCAATGCGTTCTTCGCGGAAATGATCGGCTTCTACAGCGACTTCTCCAACAAGGCCGAAAACTGTTCCGTGGGCTCGCCGTGCAGCAATGGCGCCACCTCTGGCAGTTTTGTAACCGGCGAGGCTGAAATTTCCGGTGTTGAGTTCCAGCTCCAGACCGGCACCCGGGCAGGCGAGTTCTACCTTCCGATCAGCCTTACCTACACCTTTACCCAGGCGGAAATCAGCAAGGACAATGCCGCTTCGGGCCTGAAAAAAGGCGAGCAGCTCAAGGACGTACCTGAAAACCAGATGAGCTTCCGGACAGGCATGGAACACCCGAGTGGCTGGGACAACTACCTTGTGGCCACCTACGTCGATGAGATGTGTGTCAGCGCGGGATGCAACAACACCGCCACGAAACTGGACGAGACCGAGTCCCTGTTCCTGGTCGATTTCATCAGCCGCTACGCACTGACCGCCAGTGCCGATGTCTTCCTGAAAGTGGACAACCTGTTCGATGAACGGCAAATTGTCTCACGTTTGCCCGATGGCGCCATGGCGAACCTGCCGCGCACCGCTTCACTGGGGATCAGCGTTAATTTCTGATCAACAACCCAAGGCCAACTGATCGGCGGCGAGTTCGCCTTTGCATTCCCTCTCTGTCATAGCCCCGGTTTCCAACCGGGGTTTTCTGGCTATGAGAGACCTAACAACCTAATCCCGACAGACTGCCAGACGACTCCACGTGCGCGTCGGTGCGCCCCTTTTTCAGGAATTGATTATTGCCAGATAGCTATGTACACAGAAACTTCAGATGAACTCTATTCAGGGCGGGGCAGAATCGAGTAGGAGGGGGAGTCGCCTCCCCCGTCCTCTCACACCACCGGGCAAACGGATCCGTACCACGGCGGTTCCTGTCCCCCATTATCGGGCTGAGCTTCGTTCCGCTGAATTCGCTCGCCTGTGTGCTCTGAGCGCTTCGACAGTCTTTGGGCTTCCGGCCCGCCATACAGTTATCGAGAGCCCTCCGGGGAGGCTTCTGCTCGTACACATCAGAGAGTGGTCAACTATCCACTCGTGACAGGTTCAGCCCTTCAGCTCTTGGTTAGAGAGGGCGGATTCAATTCTGAAGTGCAACACCTGCAACCGAGTAAGGTCAGCAGATGCAAGACACGATACCGAGGCGTTACCAGCAACTTCAGCCTGAAGAGCGCGTGACGCTGGCCAGTCTGGTGCAACAGCAGTTCAGTGTGCGTGCCATGTCCCGAGTATTGTCGCGTTCGCCCAGCACGATCAGTCGAGAGCTGGCTCGTAATGGATCGCCAGCGGGCTATGCCAGTGTCTCAGCAAGGTCCCATGCTCAGCACAGGCGCAGGCAAAGTAGGCCGACGCTCAAGCTCCACAGCGAAGGTCTGTTGTTCTCAGTGGTAAGCCACTTCCTGCGCTTGCGGTGGTCACCCGAGCAGATTGCCCTGACACTGGCAGCGGTGTACCCCAAAGGCCATGAGCACCGCGTGTCACACGAGACCATTTACAACTGCATCTATGCCCAGCCCGTGGGCGAACTCAAGCGCGAGCTGATCGCGACCCTGCGCCATGCGCACAACAAGCGCGTTCCCCGCAGCAAAGGGCAGGATCGGCGCGGCCAGATCCCGGACATGCTCAGCATCCATCTACGCCCCCCCGAGATTGAAGACCGACAGTTTCCGGGGCACTGGGAGGGTGACCTCATCAAAGGCGCCGCCAACGCCAGCGCGGTGGGCACCCTGGTTGAGCGCACCAGCCGACTGGTGATGCTGGTCAAGTTGCCCGACTTCAAGCCCGCCAGCGCTGCCAACGTGATGCAAGCCTTCACCAACAAACTGCTGAGCATCGCCGCACCGATGCGCCAGAGCATGACCTATGACCAGGGCCGGGAGATGGCCCTGCACAAAGAGCTGAGCAAGCGCACGGGGATCGCAGTGTACTTCTGTGACCCCCACAGCCCTTGGCAACGGGGCTCCAGCGAGAACATGAACGGCTTGGTGCGCCAGTACCTGCCCAAGGGCACTGATCTCTCGATCTACAGCCAAGAGCAACTCGATGCTATCGCCGATGAGATCAACGGACGCCCTCGAAAAGGCTTGGGCGTACGATCACCCCTCGTGGTCTATCGGGAGTTGCTCCTGAATGCCACGCAACACTCACCCCTCATCCACTGAAACCAAGGTGTTGCACTTCGGGTTTGAATCCGCCGAGCCTAATATGGCCTCTGCTGACTCCTGTTCGCCCATCCCGACACCTCACGGTGTCGGTAGCCAGTGGCAGGCGAACAGGCCTCCCAGGGTAAGACGCGCGACCTTCCTCCCATCTACCCGCCGCATCTACTTCCACATCTTCTGGATAGCTATTGGGCTTCGAGTTTCATGGCCCTCTCGCCCAGATGTGGCTGCCTCATATGCGGTTCCTGTTCGTCGGGCCAGGAGTTTGCCTACAGCTTCCTTCAGATTCCGCCTCACGACGAACACCCTTGCTGTTCAGCTAACGGTTCCCGCTATCAGGGTCCGTAGGGGACTTTCACCCCCAAGTCATCCGGCCCCTCTTGTCCTGGCCAATTCCACAGCTTCCCGAGCATGAACCAGGTAGTCCGGTTCTCCTTCGCTTTATCAACGGCGGCCAAGTAAGCGGCTATGGCTTCAAGTGTGGTTATGTAGGGCCTATCAACCAGTTAATCCGTTGTGAGTTTTGCTTGTCGCCCACCTTTCAATTTCGCATAGCAACCAGATAATCCGGATACCCACAAAAGCTTTCGCAGTTGCCGGTGCCGTTCGACGGCTTCTTGGTGCTGGCCAACCTGACGCTGGTGGACAGCGAGGCGACACTGCCCTTCCGCACCGACAAGACACCGTTGCCGCGACAGTCCGACGTGCTGGGCAACGTGTCGCTGGGCTGGGAAAAATACGGGATCAGTCTGCGTGTCGCCGCCACCTACCGCAGCGAATACCTCGACGAAATTGGCGAGCTGGACGCCCCCGACACCGACCGCTACGCCGATTCGCACCTGCAGTTCGATGTCACCGGCAGTTACCGCATCACCGATGCCTACCAGGTGTACTTCAATGCGGTGAACATCAACGACGAACCGTTCTACGCCTACTTTCAGGACCGTCGGTTTACCTCACAGTACGAAGAGTACGGTCCGACCTACGAGCTGGGCCTGAAGGCCAATTTCTGAGCAATGAGAACCTCACCCATGACAATGCACCGTCGCAGGCTCCGCACCGTACTGATTACCGCGCTGGTCATCCCGCTCGCCGCTTGTGCCAGCTTCACCGAACAGGTTGAAGACATGTTTGAGGCGCCGCCCCCGGAAGTGGCGGGCCTGGTCACGCTGGCCGAGCGTTACACCACCGAACGCGACCCGCAGGACAACGTCGACTCCGCCGCAACCTGGCACGGCCCCGACGGCCAGCACTGGCTGATTGCCACCGCCAAGGAAACCGACCGTCTGCTGATCTACGACGCCGCCACCGGCAAGCCATTGCAGAAGGTCGGTGCCAGCGGCATCGCGCTGGGGCAGTTCGAGCGCCCCAACGGCGTGTTCGTGATCGACGACCTGGCCTTGATTGTCGAGCGTGACAACCGCCGCGTGCAGGTGATGCGCCTGCCTGATTTCGCGCCGCTGATCCACTTTGGCAGCGACGGCGACGACGCCCTGCAAAAGCCCTATGGTCTGTGGGTGCACAAGCTCGCCAGCAACGACTACCGCGTCTGGGTCACCGACAATTATGAAACCGCCGACGAGCAGATCCCGCCGGACGCGGAGCTTGATCAGCGTGTCCAGCAATTCCTGCTGCGCGAGACTGCAGAGGGCTTCACGGCGCAGCGTGAACGCAGCTTTGGTGACACCGCCGGTCGCGGCATGCTGAAAATTGTCGAGTCCATCTGGGGCGATCCGGCGCAAGGCCTGCTGATGTTGGCGGACGAAGAAGAGCTGATCGAACGCAACATCAAGGTGTACCGGATGGACGGCAGCTTCAGCGGCCAGCGCATGGGCGGCGGCGTGTTCCACTATCAACCCGAGGGCATCGCGCTGTACACCTGCGCCGACGGCAGCGGCTGGTGGTTCGCCGCCGACCAGGGCAAGCAGGCCAATTATTTTCATGTGTTCGAGCGCCGCAGTCTGGAATATCACGGCAGCTTCTCGGGCCAGATCACGCTCAATACCGACGGCGTGTGGATGACCCAGCACGCCTTCCCCGGATTTGCCGGGGGCGCCTTTTTTGCCGTGCACGATGACGGTAACGTGGCGGCCTTCGACCTGCGCGAAGTGCTGCGCGCCATGAACCTGAAAACCTGCGCGCCGCCGGCGCCCTGACGCGAGATCGCCCATGGACCTGAAACGCCGCAGCGTATTGATGGCCGGAGGTGGCGCGGTGGCCGGCGCGTTCCTCGGTCTGCAGCGCCTGTGGGCGGCAGCATTGCCGGGCAGCACAGCGGCCATGGCGACCGGCTTCGGCGACCTGCGCACCGATCCCGGCGGCATTCTCGACCTGCCCCCGGGCTTTTCGTACCGGGTGATCGCACGCGCCGGCAGCGAAATGTCAGACGGCCTGCTGGTGCCGGGCATGGCCGATGGCATGGCCGCCTTTGCCAACCCCGGTGGCGGCGTGCGGCTGGTCTGCAACCATGAGCTCGACCCCGATCGCGCGCGGCTTGGCGGCGGCCCGTTTGGCGCACGTCATGCGCGCTTCGGCGCCCATCATCGGCAACGCGCTTACGACCCGGGCGGCGACGAACCGTCCTGCGGGGGCACCACCACGCTGATCTACGACCCACAGACCGGACGCGTCGCACGGCAGTGGCTGAGCCTGACCGGCACCGAGCGAAACTGTGCCGGGGGGCCCACGCCCTGGGGCGCGTGGCTGAGTTGCGAAGAGTCGCTGTCGGGAATCGACAATCTGCACGCGCGCGAACACGGCTATGTGTTCGAAGTGCCCGCCAGCGCCGACGGCCTGGTGCCGGCGCTGGCGCTCAAATCGATGGGACGCTTCAATCACGAAGCCGCCGCCGTCGACCCCCGAACCGGCGTGGTGTACCTGAGTGAAGACCGCCCCGACAGCCTGCTCTACCGGTACCTGCCCGACCAGCCCGGCCGGCTGGCCGCCGGTGGCCGTCTGCAGGCCCTGGCCCTGCGCGACTGGAACGCCGCCGACACCCGCAACTGGACGCCAAACGCCCCGCGCATGGAACCCGGCACGATCTTCACCACCCGCTGGATCGACCTCGATGACGTGGCGTCCGCAGACGACAACCTGCGGCAACGCGGGCACGCCAGCGGCGCGGCCCTGTTCGCCCGCGGCGAAGGCCTGTGGTGGGGCAATGGCACGCTGTACTTCGCCTGCACCTCGGGCGGGGCCCGTCAGGCCGGACAGGTGTTTCGTTATGTGCCCGGCGCGGATGAAGGTGGCGCGGATGAGGCCGCAGCGCCGGGCGGGCTCGACCTGTTCGTGGAATCACGCGACCCGCAGCAGATGGCCCACTGCGACAACCTCACCGTCACCCCGTGGGGCGATCTGCTGCTCTGCGAAGACACCGACCGTCATTGCGGCCTGGTCGGCGTACGCCCCGACGGCCGGCTCTATCGCTTCGCCGACAACCCCTACAACGCCTCCGAACTGGCCGGCGCCTGCTTCGCGCCGGACGGCCGCACGCTGTTCGTCAACCAGCAGGCCAGCGGATTGACGCTGGCCATCCGCGGACCGTTTCCGCCGGCGCTGCCGGTCTAGGCGTCGGCCGCGTCCTGGGCGGCAATCATCATCTCGCTGACCAGGACCGAGCCGGTCTGCAGGCTGGCGTAGGGGCGGATGTCGTCGCCGAAGCCGATGAAGTTCTTGTAGAGGTCCCGCAGGTTGCCGGCGATGGTCAGTTCGTCGACTGGGTGGGCAATCTCGCCGTTTTCTACCCAGAAGCCGGCGGCGCCACGCGAATAGTCGCCGGTCACGCCGTTGACGCCGCTGCCCATCAATTCGGTCACCAGCAGGCCGCGGCCCATGCGTTTCAGCAGGTGGTCGAAGGGCTCGCGCGGGGCCTCCAGCAGCAGGTTGAACAGGCCGCCGGCATTGCCGGTGGTGGTCAGCCCGAGTCGGCGCGCCGAGTAGCTGCCCAGCACCCAGCCCCGGAGCACGCCGTCGTCGATCAGCGTGCGGTCGCGCGTCGCCACGCCCTCGCCGTCGAAGGCGCTGCTGGCGGCCGCGCACGGCAGGTAGGGGCGCTGGTGCACCGACACCCCCGCCGGAAAGACCGGCTGGTCCATGGCGTCGAGCAGAAAGCTGGCGCGGCGATACAGCGCGCCGCCGGAAATGGCCCCGATGAACGAACCGATGAGGCCACGCGCCAGTTCCGGCACGAACAGCACCGGTGCCGCCTGGGTTCTGATGCGCCGCGCGCCCAGGCGCCGCACCGCGCGCCGGCCGGCTTCGCGCCCCACGGATTCGGGACTTTCGAGTTGATCGGCGCGGCGGTGATAGGTGTACCAGTCATCACGCTGCATGTCGTCGCCGTCTGCCGCCACCACGGCGCAGTTGTAGCCGTGCGAGGTGCCGGTGCGCGCGCCGAGAAATCCGTGACTGTTGGCGTAGAGCGAATGGCTGCGATGGCTGGAGAACCCGGCACCTTCGCTCTGGCGGATGCGGGCGTCCACCGCCAGCGCCGCCCGCTCGGCCTCTTGCGCCAGCAGCACCGCGTCGGCCGGGGCGATGTCCCACGGGTGGTCGAGGTCGAGATCGGGGAAGTGGGTCGCCATCAGCGACGCTTCGGCCAGGCCATGACAGGGGTCCTCGCCGGTCGCGCGGGCAATGTCCACGGCGGCCGTGACGGCATCGCGCAGCCCGGCTTCGGTGAGGTCACCGGTGCTGGCCACGCCCTTGCGCAGGCCTACGTAAACGGTCAGTGACAGCTCGCGGTCCTGCTGGAACTCCAGGCTTTCAACCGCCTGCTGGCGCACGTTGAGGGAATAGCCGCGCGAGGCGCTGATCATCAGCTCGGCGCTGTCGGCGCCGGCCTTGCGGGCCGTGTCCAGCACCTGCCCGGCAAGGTGCGGAAGGTCGATTTCATGGGTCATCAAAGAATCCCGGCGGCGTGGGCCGCCTGTAGTTGTTGCGGCAGGGTTTGCGGCAGCCCGCCGAAGTCACCATTGCTCATCAGCACGATGCGGTCGCCTGCGACCGCATCGGCAACCAGGCGCGCGCTCAGGTCTTCAACGGTGGCGCAGATCACCCGCGGCGGGCGAACCCTGGCCAGCGCTTCGGCAGCGTTCCATTGCAGGTCGGGCCGCGCCAGCACGTAGACGACATCGGCGCCCGACAGGGCGCCAGGCAACGCGGCCGCATGTTCGCCGCGACGCATGGTGTTGGAGCGCGGTTCCAGCACGGCCAGAATGCGGCCGGGCGCGTGTTCGCGCAGCGCGGCCAGGGTCACCTCGATGGCGGTGGGGTGATGCGCAAAGTCGTCATAGACGCGGATGCCCGCCACCTCGCCCACCACTTCCAGCCGCCGTCGCACCCCGCGAAACGCCGCCATGGCCGGGGCCAGTGCGGCCAGCGGCACACCGATCGCCGCCGCCGCCGCCATGGCCGCCAGCGCATTGGCACGGTTGTGCGCACCCGGCAGCGGCATGTCGATGGCGGGGGTCTCGGCCTGCCCGCTCACCTGCAACACGAAGCCGCCGGCACGCGGCTGGGCGCGCCAGCCGTCGTCACTGTTGAAGGCCACCACCGGCGTCCACGCACCCTGCGCCAACACCCGCGCCAGCGCCGGCGCTTCGGCGTTGACGATCAACCGTCCGGTCGAGGGCACGGTGCGCACCAGATGGTGAAACTGGCGCTCGATGGCGGCGAGGTCGGGAAAAATGTCGGCGTGGTCGAATTCCAGGTTGTTCAGCACCGCCACGGTGGGCCGGTAGTGGACAAACTTGCTGCGCTTGTCGAAAAACGCGGTGTCGTATTCGTCGGCCTCAATCACGAAGGGCGCATCGGCCGCGCCCAGGCGCGCCGACACGCCGAAGTTTGCGGGCAGGCCACCGACCAGAAATCCGGGGCTGAGGCCGGCGTGTTCGAGCAGCCATGCCAGCATCGCGGTGGTGGTGGTCTTGCCGTGGGTGCCGGCCACCGCCAGCACCGTGCGGCCGGCCAGCACGTGCCGCGCCAGCCATTCCGGTCCGCTGCAATACGGCAGACCCCGGTTGAGCACCGCCTCGATGGCCGGATTGCCGCGCGAGATGACATTGCCCACCACCACCACATCGGGCGCAGGGTCCAGGTGGGCCGGGTCGTAGCCCGGCATGACCTCGATGCCCAGGGCTTCGAGCTGGGTCGACATGGGCGGCCAGGCGTTGGCGTCCGAGCCGGTGACGCGATGCCCGGCCTCGCGCGCCAGAGCCGCGATGCCGGCCATGAACGTGCCGCAGATGCCCAGAACATGCAGGTGCATCAGGCGCCGCCGATGCCCAGGCCACCCAGCAGCAGGCCGAAGCTCAGCACCGTGGCCAGCACCACGCCCGAACTCATGAGGCTGTAGAGCAGACCCATGGCAAAGCCACGATCGGTGGCGTGGCGATACACATTGGCGGTGATCAGAAAATTCCAGATGTTGAGCACGTTCATGATCATCACTGGCAGGCCGGGGATGTCGGTCGGCACCGGGGCCTCGGGGTTGGCGGCCAGTTCGCTGAGCAACGGGGCGATCTGCGAGAACGGCAGAATCATCAGCACGGTCAACAGCGCGTTGGTGCACATCAGCGCGTGCGCGGTCTGGGCGAAGCGGCCATCGAGCTTGCGCCAGCGCAGAATCAGCCGGGTGGCGAGAAAAATGCCCAGCACGGTGCCCAGCGCCATCGACAGCGCAATGACCGGGCTCAAGGCCAGGCTGTACACCATGAACACCGGCGTACCGCCCACCACCCCGAACAGGGCGTGGCGGTTCGGCATGAAGGGGAAATCCTGCGGGCCGGCGCGCAACAGCGCCAGTTCGAAGGTCTTGCCTAAGACATTGACCGACATCAACTCATCCGTGTGGAAAGAAGGACAGTCCGTATTCTATGGGCGCAGCCATCTCCACGCCGCCTGAGCAACCGCCGGGCGCCACGCCCGCAAGCCAGGGTGCCTCGCGGCCGCTGCCGTCCAAAGATTTGCCAGCCAGTTCAATATGACGCCATGAAACCCCTATGGATTGACACGCCCACGCAGTTGGCCGAGGCCTGCGCGCAGTGGCAGACCCGAGACTGGATTTCGGTCGACACCGAATTCGTCCGCATCAACACCTACCGCGCACAGCTCTGCCTCGTGCAGATTGGCGACGGCAGCCTCAATGCCTGCATCGACCCGCTGGCCATCGACGACCTGACGCCCATGTGGGCGCTGATGGCCAATGCCGGCATTCTCAAGGTCCTGCACGCCTCCGGGCAGGACTTCGAACTGGTGGTCGAGCACACCGGCCGCACCCCCGCGCCGGTGTTCGACACCCAGATTGCCGCAACCCTGATCGGCCTGGGGGACCAGCTGGGCTACGCGGGCCTGGTCGAAAAGCGCCTGGGCCTGCCGGTGGACAAGAGTCTGTCGCGCACCGACTGGGCACGCCGGCCACTCACCCAGCCCGAAATCGACTACGCCGCCGATGACGTGCGCCACCTCAGCGCGCTCTACCCGGCGCTGCGCGACGAGGTCGCGGCCCGTGGGCGGCTGCCCTGGCTGCTGGAAGATTGCGAAAGGCTGACCGAGCCGACGCGCTACCAGGTGCTGCCCGAGAACGCCTGGACCCGCCTGAAAGGCCTCAACCGCCTGCCCGCAGATGCGCAGGGCCGCGCCGCGGCGCTGGCCGCCTGGCGCGAAACCGAAGCCGCCCAGCGCAACCGGCCGCGCAAGTGGATTCTTGAAGATGCCGCGCTTTACCGCATGGCCGAGCGCAATCCGCAGACCCCCGACGCCCTGGCGACGCTGGCGGTACTACCGGACAAAACCCTGAGCCGCCATGGCAAGGCGCTGCTCGAGGTGCTGGAGCAGGCCAACGGCCGGCCGGTGCACGTCTGGGCCGAGCCCGAGTTTGCGGGCGAGACCAAGGCGCGTTTCAAGGCCTTGCAGGCGGCGGTTCGCGAGGTGGCGGAGTCCCTCGACCTGCCCCCCGGCTTTCTGGCCCCGCGCGCCGACCTGGAACGCCTGACCCTGCACGGCCGCGACGCCAAGGTGCAGGCGCTCAAGGGCTGGCGCGGTGAACAACTGGCGCCTGCACTGAACCCCCTGCTCGACTGACCGAGCCTCATCGAGGCGGCCACACACCAAAAAGCCCCGGCCGGACGCACCGGCGGGGGCTTTTTTTTACATCCAGTGCCGCGTCAAGCGGTCAGCACGGCGGCCAAACGCTCGAAAATTTCCTCAAGACTGCCCATGCCATCCACCGTGTGGGCCACGCCCTGCGCCTTGTAATAGGCGATCAACGGCGCGGTTTCAGCGTTGTAGACGGCGATGCGATTGCGGATCACGTCTTCCTTGTCGTCGGCCCGGCCTTCGATCTTGGCGCGCTCCAACAGCCGGCTGACGATCTCTTCGTCGTTCACATGCAGGTGCAACGCATGGGTGATGCCGCCCGACCCCATGCGCTGGAGCATGCCGTCCAGGGTTTCGGCCTGCGCGGTGTTGCGCGGAAAACCATCGAGAATGAAGCCCTTGCGTGCGTCAGGCTGTTGCAGGCGCTCGTCGACGATGCCAATCACGATCTCGTTGGCCACCAGCTCGCCGGCGTCCATTGCGACCTTGGCCCGTTTGCCCAGGGCGGTGCCCTCGTTCACGGCGGCGCGCAGCGCGTCACCGGTTGAAACCTTGGGAATGCCGAAGCGGGCCACCAGCTTTTCGCCCTGCGTCCCTTTCCCTGAGCCGGGCGCACCCAGCAGCACGATTCTCATGCGTGTTAACCCTCAATTTGTTGCGATCTTGATCGAATCAGCACGCTACGCGCACCAAAGACGACGCGATTCTACCGTTCCGGGGCCAATGACGGGCGCCGGGCGGCGCAACCGCGCCTGACGCGCCTGTGCGGGGTCTCGTAAACTGGGCAGATTGTTACACGGCTGCCCGTCTGTGCATCAGGCCGGCGCCGTTTTCTTCTCCCCCACGCCATCAAGAAGGAGCCTCATGGGTTTTGAGCATCTGAGCGCGGGCGCCAAAGCGCCTGACGAATTCATCGTTGTCATCGAGATTCCGGCCTACGGCCCGCCGGTGAAATACGAAGTGGACAAGGAGACCGGCCTGCTCACGGTTGATCGCTTCATGAACGTGGCGATGAGCTACCCGGCCAATTATGGCTACATCCCCAAAACCCTCGCCGGCGATGGCGACCCGGTTGACGTGCTGGTGCTGACCCCGCATCCAATCGTGGCCGGCAGCGTCATCAAGTGCCGCGCCGTGGCGGTGCTCGACACCGAAGACGAGAGCGGCACCGACGCCAAGCTGCTCGCGGTGCCGACCGACAAGATCAGCAACGGCGCCTACGACCATCTGCGCGATCTGGCCGACGTGCCCGAGCGCCTGAAGAAAGAGATCGTCCATTTCTACGAGCGCTACAAGGATCTCGAGAAAGGCAAGTGGGTGAAGGTTGCGAACTGGCGCGATGCCGCCGCCGCCCGCGAAGAAATCGTCAAGGGCATTGCCGCCGCCACGAAGTAAGGCGCGTTGCCCCGCGGCACCCGAAACGCCCGCCAGCCGATGCTGCGCGGGCGTTTTTTGTTCGTTTTTTATGCGCCGAGCCGAGCCTCAGCGGTCGCGATAACGGCGCTCGTTGAGGCGATACGCCACCCACACCGCCGTGGCGGCGGCGCCCAGCGGCACCGCGAACAGCAGGTGCACCTGCACCAGTCCCACGATCAGACCCAGCACGCCGCCCAGCACCTGGATGATGGTGAGGTTGCCGCCGGTGTTGTTCAGCACCATGGCCTCCAGTTCGTCGCTGTCGAGCTTCATCACCTGTTGCTCGACCAGCCCGGTGACGTTGAGCTGCTGCACGGCGCGCTCGATGGCGGCGCGCAGGTAGGTTTGTCCGGCGCTGGAGTGCAGCATGGAGTGCGCTCGGTCCTTGAGCCATTGAATGAACCGCATCAACAGGTTCTCGATCTGTGCCCAGTTGCCCTCGTTGTTCAGGTACTCGCCAAACTGTTCGCTGATGGCCGGCAGCACATGGCGTCGCGACACGCCGCTGATCTTGGCGATCCACACTTCCAGCTCGTGCTGCAGGGTCGCCTGCTTGGTTTCGGAGGCCAGGTCGTGCTGCACCGACTGCATGATCGCGTCGAGCATGACCAGCACCTCGTCGGCCATGCGACCGTCGCGAACGAAGCGGATCAACAGTTGTTCGATGGCGGCCTGGTCGATCGACAGCAGATTTTTCAGCCCCAGACCGACGCGGCCAACGCCGCGCTTCTGCTGCAGATAGGCCTCGATGGCACGGTCGACCCAGTCGGCGATCATCGGCATCTGCTGGCTGATCACGCGGCGGATGGATTGCATCACCAGTTCGCGGTTTTCGGCGTCTTGCAGAAAATCGTTGAGTGCCGCCCGCACGCGCTGCCAGTAGGCCTCGATGGCCTGCGGATTGCGCGCGATGCCCTTGGCCGCTTCCTCCCCCAGGTCGAACGTGGCCGTCAGCAGCTCCGGCCCGCGCTGGTTGAGCAGGGTGATGATCACCGTGGTGATTTCGCGGCGCACCTCGGGCTTTTGCAGGTTGGCGTCGGTCCACTCCGCCAGCGCCGCGGTGCTGCGCTCGATGAGCTGACGTTCGGCGATGTAGGCCAGCACGATGTCGGGCGACAGCAGTTGCGCCTGCACGCTTTCGCCCAGGCTGCGGGCAATCTGCGCCTGGTTCTTCGGCACCAGCCCGCGCCAGCCCAGCACCGTGCCCTTCTTGGGCTGAAACAGCATCTTGATCGCCAGAAAGTTGGTGAAATACCCCACGCAACCGGCAATGGTGATCACGAAACACGAGCGAAACCATGGGTTGCCGCCATTCGCCCAGTAGTCCAGCCCGCCCAGCACCACCGCCATCAGCAGCAGCGCTCTGCGAAACCAGCGGTCCCAATTCACCAAGTCAATGTTCATGCACCATCCTCACGCGTCTCGCGCTCTCGTCGGGTCTGAGATTCTTTTCTGCCGACCAACTTGCTAGGCTCCGAACCATTCCTCCAACCCCTGCGCCCACTATGAACGACATCATCGAAGCCGAGGCCGGCTCCGAAGCCGAACGTAACACCTTGTTGATTGCCTACATCCTCTATGCGCTGGGGCCATTCACCGCCCTGACCGCGGTTGCCGGGGTGATACTCAACCACATCAAGGTCAACGACACCCAAAGCCGCTTCTTCAAAAGCCATCACCGCTGGCTGCTGCGCACCTTCTGGTTCGGCCTGTTGTGGAGCATCCTTGCCGGGCTGCTCATGGTGATCGGCGTCGGTTTTCTGATCTACGTGGGCGTGTTGATCTGGTACATCTACCGCATCGTTCGCGGCCTTCTGGCCTTTACCGAGCGCAAAGCCTTGCCGATGGGCTAGGCCGGCGCCCCACCAACCCAAGCCAGGTCGCAATGACCCCTCAATCACCGTCTCCGGCCGGTATCGGCGTCGTGCTGGGCTACGCCACGGCCGCGTCGATGGTGCTGATGATTTTCGTGCAGCTCGGCCTGTTCGCGGTGCTGCTGGCGCCGGTGATGTGCGTGTTGCACTGGGTCACGGCCCGGGGCCATGACAGCGTCAATGCCAGTCATCATCGCTTTCTGGCGCGCACCTGGCTGTACGCCATCATCGCCCAGCTCGCCGTGCTGGCGGCGCTGGGCTTCGCGTTTGCCGAGGTCTGGAATCTGGGGGCAATCATCATTGACGCGGTGGCCGCGGCCCAGCCGGGCGAAGAGGCGGCGATGGCCTTCGACTCGCTCGCGGCCTATCTTGACTACACCGCCGGGCGCCCGCTGTTCATGCTCGTGGCGGCGTTCCTGGTGCATGGCGTGGCCACCACCGTGATCGGCGCCTGGCTGAGCGTGCGGCTGGTGCGCCGCTGGTTGCGCTGGAGCGACCGCCGGCCGGCCTAGAGTGCACCGCGTCCAACAGAACATTCGTTCTGACGGCGCGATGGCGCGCATCCGTCATCTCCTGACGCTTTGTTGGACGCGGTGCACTAGACCGGCAACCGCCGGGTCAGCTGCTGCGTCAGTGTGGCGATCGGCTGGGTGCCGTCGAGGCGCAGCGCCTCGGGCGAGACGGGCGCAAAGCGCGCCGCCACCTCATACACCAGCGCCGGCGTGCGTTCCGGTGAAGGGTGCCCGGTCTGTGCGGCGACCCGCGCGGCGCACACCTCGGGCGGCACATCGAGCAGCACTTCCAACACCTCGGCGCCCTGCGCGCGGGCGATGCGCGCCACCTGGTCGCGGTTGCGCCGGCTGGCGAAGGTCATGCCGTCAATCACCACCTGCTGGCCAAACTTGAGCCGCGCCGCCAGTGCCGCCCAAACGGCGCTGGTGGCCGCATCCTTTTCCGATCGCGCATCAAATGGCCTGGGGAACATTGCCGCACGAATCGCGTCACGGTCGATCACCGGCATCTGCCGTTCAGGCGGCAGCGTCCGCAACAGCGACGACTTGCCTGAACCGGGCAGGCCCATCAGCACCACGACCCGGCCGCTCATGCCGGCCACAGCCAGGCCGCACCGCGCACGCCGGAGCTGTCGCCGTGCATCGCCGGCAGCAGGCGGGTGCGCACCTCGTCGGAGAACACCCACTGGTCCCACAGCGCGGGCACGTGCCGGTACAGCCGCTCGATGCGCGACAGGCCACCGCCGACGACGATGACCTCGGGATCGAGCAGGTTGATCACGCTGGCCAGACCGCGCGCCAGGCGGTCTTCGAAGCGGCCCAGCGTGGCGTTGCAGGGCCCGTCCCCGGCGGCGGCGCGCGCGACGATCTGCTCGCCGGTGAGCGGATCGCCCGTCACCTTGTGATGGTCACGCGCCAGACCACTGCCTGAGCAATAGGCCTCGATGGAGCCGTGCTGACCGTCCCAATGTCGCGGGCCGGGGGTCTCGTCCCACTCGGGTCGCGGCCACGGCAACGGGTTGTGGCCCCATTCGCCGCCGATGGCGTTGGGACCGGTCCACGGCACCCCGTTGAGGGCGATACCGCCGCCGCAGCCGGTGCCGAGAACCACGGCGAATACCAATGCCGCGCCCGCCGCCGCGCCGTCTTTGGCCTCCGACACGGCCAGGCAGTTGGCGTCGTTGGCCATGCGAATCTCGCGGCCGAGCCGGGCTTGCAGATCTTCCTTCAGCGGCTGGCCGTTCAGGCACAGCGAGTTGGCGTTCTTGATGCGCCCGGTCGCGCCCGAGATGGCGCCGGGGTGGCCGATGCCCACCGGCAAACCGGTCTGCCCGGCTGCGGCCTCCATCTCGGCCACCAGACCGGCGATCAGGTCGATCTGCCCTTCATAAGACTCGAACGGCGTCGGTTTGCGCGCGCGCGCCAGAATCTGCGAGCCCGCGTCCATCAACACGGCCGCGGCCTTGGTGCCGCCCAGGTCAATGCCGATACGCAGGCCGCTCATTGCCGCCAGTCCGGGTCCAGACGATCCAGCGTGCGCAGCAGCCCCGGCCACGCCAGCTTGCCACCGGCACCAAAAGTAGCCTGCCGGGCCTGTTCCAGGCCGCGGGCAACGATGGCATCGGGAATGGTGCGCAGCGCCCCGCCGCCGCTCTGGGCACGAATCTGTACCGTGCAGGCGGCTTCCAGCAGGTACATGAACAGGAAGGCGTTGGGAATGTCGGGCGCCACTGTCAACAACCCGTGATTACGCAGCAGCAGATAGTTCGCCGTGCCCAGATCGGCAACCAGTCGCGGGCGCTCATCGTCGAGCAACGCCACACCTTCGTAATCGTGATAGGCCAGCGACCCCAGCACGAAAATCGACTGCTGCGACAGCGGCAGCAGACCGCCCTCCTGCGCCGACACCGCCACCCCGTTGAGCGAGTGCGTGTGCATGACGCAAAAGGCATCGTCGCGCGCGGCGTGAATGGTGCTGTGAATCAGGAACCCCGCCGGGTTGATGGGATACGGGCTGTCCATCACCTTGTTGCCGTCGATGTCGATCTTGACCAGGCTCGCCGGCGTGATCTCGTCAAACATCAGGCCATAGGGATTGATCAAAAAATGATGCGCCGGCCCGGGCACCTTGGCGGTGAGGTGGGTGAAGACCAGATCCGACCAGCCAAAATGCGCCACCAGGCGATAGGCGGCGGCCAGGTCAACCCGCGTCTGCCACTCCTCGGCGCTGACCTGCGACTGCAACGATGGCGTCATGCCCACACTCCTGAAGATCAATGCCTTGAGGTTAGTGCAAGGCCCGCGCCCCTGCAGCCGCGTGCCGACGGGTTGTGACGCCCGCCCTGAAGAGACTAGAGTGTGCACACTTGTTCACTCGTGATTTTTCATGACGCCTCTGGTCAGCACCGATCCCCAGCGCACGCTCGACGGCGCCGCCCAGGTCGCGGTGATCGGGTTGACCCAGGTCACCGAGGCGGTGCAGGCCGTGCACCGCGCCATTGCCGCGATTCCCTTTTCGATGCTCGGCCCGCTGCCCGGCGCCCGCGGCACCGCGTTCACCCACGACACCATTGCCGACGGCGTGTACGACGCGGTGCGCATCGTGACGCGCGGCGTCGGCCAGGGCGCGCGGCGCATCATCAGGGCGCTGCCACCGGAATATCTGCCCGACCCTGAGGCGCCTGCGCCGTGGCAGGGGCAGGCCATCAGCGCGCTCAACGGCGCCTTTGGCGACCGCCTCGCCGAGCACGACAGCCCGCTGACCCTGGGCATGACCTTCGTCCACCACGGCCGCGCCCTGCCGCTGGACGCCGCCGCCTGGGCCGCCGCCCACCCGCAGGCCACCGGCAAGGTGGCGGTTTTCGTTCACGGCCTGTGCTGCAACGAATCGGTGTGGGACCTGCATCGCGTGCACCACGATGGCCAGAACTACGCCGAACGCCTGAGTCGCGAGGCCGGATTCACGCCCTTGTTCGTGCGGTACAACTCCGGCCTGGGCATCGCCGACAACGGCGCCACGCTGTCGCAACTGCTCGACGGCCTGATGGAGGTCTATCCGCGCCGCATTCAGCACCTGGTGCTGATCGGCCACAGCATGGGCGGCCTGGTGGCGCGCAGCGCGCTGGCCCAGGCCATGGACGATGATGCCGCGTGGCTCAAACCCACCCGTCACCTGTTCTGCCTGGGGGCGCCGCACCTCGGGGCACCGCTCGAAGGCTGGGCCTGGCACGCCGCCCGCCTGCTCGACCGACTTCCGTTCACCGCACCCTTCGGCGGCTGGCTGAAGGCACGCAGCGTCGGCATCAAGCAGCTGCGCCACGGCCACCTGCGCCTCACCGACGGCGTCAACGAAGACCTCGATACCGTGTTCGGCAGCGCCGCAGGCCCCTGCCCCCACCCGGCGAACGTGCGCCTCGGCTTCATCGGCAGCAGTCTGGGCGCCAATCCCGACGCCCTCATTGCCCGTTGGTTTGGTGACGGTCTGGTGCGGCTCGGCAGCGCCCACGCAAGCCTCATGGGTGAAGCGGACCGGGCCTGCTTCTCGGGCCTCCACCATCTGCAGCTCAGCAATGACCGCCGCGTTTGTGACCAGCTGATCGCCTGGCTGCGGGCGTAAAAAAGCCCGGCCGGGGCCGGGCGGGCGAAGCGGGTGCGGTGGCCAGGCCGCGTATTTGCTGCCCTCGCGCTTGGCTGCCAACACCGCCATGTCGACAAAGGACGTGCCTGCTCAGGCCACCAGCAGCGCTCAGGTAGGCGGCGCCTCGGGGCTGGATGCGCAGGCAGTCACCAGCAGCACCATGGCGCCGGAAACGGAAAGGCGGACAGACGAAACGGCCATTGATCGGCTCCCGCAAAAAGAGCCGCGATGATCGGGCGCTGCCGGGCAGGCAACCACCCCGCGAACCTGGGGTTACACCGACAGCGTGAAGCGCCAGACCACGGCAACCAGCACGCCCAGGGTCAGCGTGGTGCGCAGCCGAAAGTAACCGTCGATGGTATCGAGCACCCGCTCCCGCCAGAAATCGGCGGCCAGCAACAGCAGAAACACCAGCCCCAGCAAGGCCAGGGACGGGGCAAACGGCAACAACGTGGCCACCCAGGCGATCAGCATCAGCACCGCCGACATCGCCACCCCCAGCAGACCCGCCGGCCCCTGCGCTGCCGGCAGCGCGAAGCCCCAGAAGGTGCCGGCCATGAAGCTGGCAATCATCGCCACGTAATTGAGCCAGGCGATGTCCAGCCACTGCGGCGCGCTGCCGGGCGACAGCGTCAGCCACAACGGGCCAATGACAAACGGAATCAGGCCGGAATAGCCCAGCAGCAACACGGCGGGGGGCAGGTGCATGGAAGAACGCTCCTCAGAAATGAATGCCGCGCAACGATGCGCCGTGCGCCCGCATGGCCGGGCAGAATCCCACGTTGGTTTCCCGCATGTTTTCGTTCAGTGTAGCTTCGGTCGCCCGGCATGACCGCCGTAGAATGCGACATGCTCACCGTCTCCGATCTCACCCTGCGCCGCGGCCCACGCGCACTGTTCACCGAACTCAGCTTCAGCGTATTTGCCGGCCAGCGGGTCGGCGTCATTGGCGCCAACGGCGTGGGTAAATCCAGCCTGTTTGCCGCCATTCAGGGCGAATTGGGCGTCGATGCCGGTGACATTGCCGTGCAGCGCGGCGTCACCGTTACTGCGGTGGCGCAGGAGGTGCCGGCACTGCCGGAAAGCGCGCTGCACTCGGCCCTCGACGGCGATGTCGAGCTGCGCGCCACCGAACGCGCACTGGCGCAGGCCGAAGCCGCCAACGACGCCGCCGGCATTGCCCGCTGCCACGACACCCTGGCGGCCATCGACGGCTACGCCGCGGAGGCGCGTTGCGCGCAGATGCTGCGCGGCCTGGGCTTCACGCCCGAGATGCAGGCCCGCCCGGTGGCCAGCTTTTCCGGCGGCTGGCGCATGCGCCTGAACCTTGCGCGGGCGCTGATGCGTCGCGCCGATCTGCTGCTGCTGGACGAACCCACCAACCACCTCGATCTCGATGCCTCGCTGTGGCTGCAGGACCTGCTCGCCAGCTTTTCCGGCGGGCTGCTGCTGATCTCGCACGACCGCGCGTTTCTTGACGCGGTGACCACCCACAGCCTCCACCTCACGCCGGAAGGCGGCATGCTGTACACCGGCGGCGTGACGCAGTTCGAGCGCACCCGCAGCGAGCGCCTCGCCCAGCAGGCCGCCACGCACGCCAACCAGCAGGCGCGTGCCGCCGAACTGCAACGCTTCGTCGACCGCTTCCGTGCCCAGGCCACCAAGGCACGGCAGGCGCAGTCGCGGCTGAAGGCGCTGGCACGGATGGAGATGATTGCGCCGGTACTGGCGGAAAGCCCGTTCAGCTTCCGCTTTCGCGCGCCCGAGAAGTTGCCGCATCCCCTGCTCAGCGTGATGCGCGGTCAGGTCGGCTACGGCGACACGGTGCTGCTCCGGCAGCTCAAGCTGGTACTCAATCCGGGCGATCGCATCGCCCTGCTGGGCGCCAACGGCGCCGGCAAGTCAACCCTGATCAAGAGCCTTGCCGGCACACAGCCGTGGCTCGAAGGCCAGGTGACCCGCGCGCCCGATCTGGCGGTGGGCTACTACGCCCAGCACCAGATGGAGCAACTCGATCCCGCCGCCAGCCCGCTGCTGCACCTGCAGCGACTGGACCCGTCGGCCACCGAGCAGGCCCTGCGCGACTATCTGGGCCAGTTCGCGTTTCATGGTGACCGCCAACTCGAAGCCATCGCGCCGTTCTCGGGCGGCGAGAAGGCCCGGCTGGCATTGGCCCAGGTCATCTATCAACGGCCGGCATTGCTGCTGCTCGACGAGCCGACCAACCATCTCGACCTGCAGATGCGCGAAGCGCTGGCCGTGGCGCTGCAGGACTTCCCCGGCGCCGTGGTGCTGATCTCTCACGACCGACATCTGGTGGAAAGCACCTGCGATGCGCTGTGGCGCGTGGCCGACGGCCACTGCGAACCCTACGACGGCGATCTGGACGACTACGCCCGCTGGCTGCGCGCGCAGCGCGACGGCGGCGGCGGCGGCGGCAAGGCCACACCCGCCAGGACGCCGGTCGACACCCGCGCCCTGCGCGATCAGGTGAAGAAGCTGGACCGGCAGATGGCGCGCCTCAGCGCCGAGCTTGCGGTGCTCGACGGTCGGCTCGCCGACCCGGCGCTGTACGCCGCCAGCCGCCGCGCCGAGGCCGAAAGGCTCCAGCACGAACAGGGCCAGCTGAAGGCCCGGCTGGCCGACGTGGAAGCCGCGTGGCTCGACGCCTCCGAAGCGCTGGAAGCCTCATGACCGCCGCCGAGCACCGCCGCATTCTGCTGCTGGGCGCCATCATTGCGCTGGCGCCGATGTCCATTGATCTGTATCTGCCCGCGCTGCCGACCCTCCAGCAGGCCCTGGGTGGCACGGCCGCGCAGGGGCAATTGACGCTGTCGGTCTACTTTCTCGGCCTGGCCATGGGGCAGTTGATCTACGGCCCGGTGAGCGACCGCATCGGCCGTCGCAAGCCGCTGTACTTCGGCCTTGCGCTGTACGCATTGGCCGCGCTGGGCTGCGCCTTGGCCACCGACATCAACAGCCTGATCGCACTGCGCTTCCTGCAAGCCCTGGGGGGCTGCGCGGGCATGGTGATCGTCCGTGCCGTGGTGCGCGACCTGTATACCCCGCAGGAAATGGCCCGGGTGCTGTCGATGCTGCTGCTGGTGATGGGCGTGGCGCCCATCCTCGCGCCGCTGATCGGCAGCTGGGTCTTCGTCGCCTTCGGCTGGCAGGCGGTGTTCGGCGTGCTGGTCGCCTACGGACTGGGCTGCCTGATCATGGCCGCGAAGTACCTGCCGGAGACCCTCGCACGGCCGGGCGAGGCCCTTGAATTCATGCGGGTGCTCAAGGGCTACGGCCGCCTGCTGCGGCACCGCCGGTTCATGGGCTACGCGTTGTCGGGTGGCATCGCCCAGGCAAGCCTGTTCGCTTACATCGCGGTGTCGTCGTTCGTGTTCATCGACTTCTATGCGCTCTCGCCCACGCAGTACGGCCTGCTGTTTGGCGTCAACGCCTTCGGCCTGATTCTGGGCTCGCAGATCAACAACTGGATGCTCACCCGCTACCGCGCCGAACGGGTGCTGCGCGGCGCCCTGATCGCCTACAGCGGTTTTGGTGTGGTGCTGGCCATGGTCGTCATCGCCGACCTCGGCGGCCTGCCCGGCGTGCTGATTCCGCTGTGGTGCTGCATCGCCAGCCTGGGCTTCACCTTTCCCAATTCCACCGCCGCCGCCATGGCGCCGTTCGGTGACCGTGCCGGCATGGCCGCGGCGCTGCTGGGCACCCTGCAGTACGGGCTGGCCGCCATTGCCAGTGGCGTGGTCGCCAGTCTGCACGACGGCACCGCGCTGGCGATGGCGCTGGCGATCGCCGCCTGCGGCCTGATCTCGGTGATCGTGCTGCGCGTGCTCACCGGCAAGCTGGCGCCGTTCTGACCCCTCCGCGACATCGCCGCAATGCGGCGGGCGCGGTGTCACCGTTTGGGGTCACGCAGGTGCAGGTTCGATCTCGCCATCGAGGTACCACCAGCGCCCCTGTTCGCGCATAAAGCGGCTGGTTTCGGTCATCCGCCCGGCGCTGCCGCCTCCGACCCGCCAGCGCGCCGTGAAGCGCACGGTGGCCTGGTCGTCGCCTTCAGCCGTGACCGCGCTCACCTTCAGCCCCAGCCAGCGGGTGCCTGGGGCGAACTCGACCGTGGGTGGACGGTGGTCCGGGTGCCAGGTCTCCAGCAGCGTCGCGGCATCGCAGCGGGTGTAGGCGGTATAGCGCGCCCGCATCAGCGCCTCGGGCGTGTCTGGCGGGCGCGCGTCGGACCAACGGCCGCAGCACTGCACCCAGGCGCCGCCACCGCAGGGGCAGGGTTCAGCGCTCATCGACATCGTCGCGGCGCTGCCAGACCAGACAGCGGTTGTCGGCGGGCATGTGATGGGTGGCCACGCGCCGCAGCCCGGCGGCAACCGCCAGGCCCTCGACGGCCTCGATGTCGCGCAGGCCGCGGTACGGGGCGCCGCCGCGCAGCGCGGCATCAAAGTCCGGGTCGTTGGGGCTGACGAAACGCCCGCCCTCGCGGAACGGGCCATAGACCACCAAGCGGCCGCCCGGCCGCAACACGGCGGGCATGGCGGCAAACAGCTGCTCGACCGCTGCCCACGGCATGTAGTGCAGCGTGTTGGCGGTGAATACGGCATCAAACGGACCGGCCGGAAAATCGTCAACGCCAATCTCCAGCGCCAGGGGTCCGCTCAGATTGGGCAGGCCGGCCTCGCCCAACCACGCCCGGATGCCGGGGTGGTGCGGGCGCTGGTCGGCCGTGGTCCAGTGCAGATGCGGCAGCGCCGCCGCGAACGCCACGGCGTGCTGGCCGGTGCCGCTGCCCACTTCGAGTACCGACACGCAATCGGCCAGCACCTCGCGCAGCACCTTGAGGATCGGCGCGGCGTTGCGCTCAGCCGACGGGGCGTAGGGCCGGTCATGCGGGGCCACGCGGGGGGAGCGCCAAACGTCCATGAAAGGAAATTCCGGATGGGCGCCCCAGCATAACCAGCCGTCTGGCCGGCTGCGCGCACCCACAAAAAAGCCCCGGACGACGGGATCGTCCGGGGCTGGGCTGCGGCAGCGTGCGCCTCAGCGCTGGATGCGGCTGACCTTGGTGCCTTCAATGCTCAGGCTCGCCATGGCGCCCTGCTGGCTGAAGGTGAACGCGTAGGCGTCTTCGGTCAGCGTCGAGGTCGACAGGTTCTTGGCGACGCCTTCGTTGACCACCACCAACGACGGGCCCACGCCCAGTTCCCAGCCCTTGGAGCGCTCGAGATGGCCCAGCGCCTCGTCGTTCATCAGGAACACCACGTAGCTGTAGGTCTGCGCGCCGGCCTGCAGACCCCACGAGCCCGAGACCGAGTTGTAGTAGTCGACCACCTTGCCGTCTTTCTGCAACACGCCCTCACCGTAGGCGCCGCCAAAGATCAGGCCGGCCTTGATGATGCTCGGAAAGATGAGCACGGCCTTGGCCTTCTCGGCCACGCCGGCGGCGGCAGGATTGTTCTCGATCAGCCGCGCCAGTGCCTGCGCGGCGTCGCGGTCCAGTTCAGCGGCGGTGGATGCGGCGTGGGATGTGGCACTGAACAGGCCCAGAGACAGGCTGGCCAGTGCAAGAAAACCGAGGGCCATGGCCCCGTTTCGGAAAAGCATCATGAAGATCACCCTAATGGTTGCGTTGCGATGGGTCATCACCGGCAACCCAGAATGTGGCTGCGTCGTGATGACGGTGCAGGGCCAGACTAGGGGCAGCGGGCGACTGCCGGCTGAACCGCCTCACATCATCAGTTCATCGAGCCTGTTGCTCATCTGCACGCTGTGCACCAGGGTGATGCCCGCCTTCATCGCCGCCGCCACGTGTACCGCCTCGCGCATCTGCTCGGGATTGGAGCCGGCCTCCAGGCAGGCGGTGGTGTAGGCATCGATGCAGTAGCCGCACTTTTCGCTGTGGGCAATCGCCAGTGCAATCAAAGATTTTTCGCGCTTGCTGAGTGCGCCGTCGGTGCCGGTCACCTTGCCGTAGTAGGCGAAAAACGCGTCCGCCAACGGCTGGGCCTGGGCGCCAATCTGCCCGAACTTGGCAAGGTCTTCTGAATTGAAATAGCTGCTCATGCGAACTCCAGAAATGGGGCAAAGGGAGCACCAAGCCTACGCCGGACCGGCGGGCCTCACGGCCCCGGGGTGAGCGCCGGTCGAGGCCCCCGTACAATCGACGGCCCCATCCTTGCCTCGGGCCCGTCATGCAGGCTGTCACCGTTGCGGTTGAATCTCTGATCACGCCACGCCGTGATCGCGTTGATGCCAACAAGCTGGCCAAGCGCCTGCGTCGCCAGGTCGGCCAGGCGATCGCCGACTACAACATGATCACCGAGGGCGACAAGGTGATGGTGTGTCTGTCGGGCGGCAAAGACAGCTACACCATGCTCGACATGCTGCTGCAGTTGCAGGCCAAGGCACCGGTGCGCTTCGAGCTGGTGGCTGTCAATCTCGACCAGAAGCAACCCGATTTTCCTGAAGAGGTGCTGCCGCGCTATCTCGAAGGACTGGGCGTGCCGTACCGCATCCTCGAACAGGACACCTACTCGGTGGTCAAGCGGGTGATCCCCGAAGGAAAGACCATGTGCTCGCTGTGCTCGCGATTGCGTCGCGGCGCGCTCTACACCTTTGCCGAGGCCGAGGGCTTCACCAAGATTGCACTCGGGCACCACAAGGACGACATCGTGGCGACCTTTCTGCTCAACATGTTTCACGGGGGCCGGCTTGCCGCCATGCCGCCCAAGCTGCAATCGGACAACGGCAAGAACTGCGTGATTCGCCCCCTCTCGTACGTGCGCGAGCGTGACCTGCAAGCCTATGCCGACCACAAGGGCTTCCCCATCATTCCCTGTAATCTCTGCGGCTCCCAGGAACAACTGCAGCGCAAGCAGGTGCGCCGCATGATGGACGGCTGGGAGGCCGAGCACGGCAACCGGATCGAGCAGGTGTTTGCGGCCCTGACCAATATCGCCCCCAGCCAGCTTGCCGACCGCAGGCTGTTCGACTTCGCCACCCTCGGCGGTGACCCGGCCGTCGCTCAAGACTGGCTGATGACGGACGCTGACCGCGACTGATGCGTTTTTGGGCTGCTCTGCTGGTGGCGCTGTCCCTTTTTCCGCTGACCGTTCGGGCGGAGGCCCAACCGTTCACGGTCACCATCGAAGGGCTCAAAAAGGGCTCGCTGCTGCGCAATATCGAGGCGCAGCTCAGCATTCGTACCGAGGTGCGCGAGCAGACCGACGCGCGCCCGCTGTCCGACCGGCGGCTGCGCTCACTGCACCGCCGCGCCGAAGAGGACATTCGCGGCGCGCTGAATCCGTTCGGCTATTACGACACCGAGATCACCTCAGACTTCAACCTCGACGAGCGCCGCGCGACCTACACCATCGTCACCCTCGGCCCGCGCACCGTGGTGCGCGACATCGCCATTCGCATCGAGGGTGAGGGCAAGACGTTTGAACCGCTGAAAGACCTGCGCGCGCGCCTGCGGATACAGCCCGGCGAGCCGCTGCGGCAACAGCGCTACAACGATGACAAGAGCAGCTTCTCGCAGGCCGCGTTCGAATATGGCTTCCTCGACGGGCGCTTTCTGGTCAGCGACCTCTGGGTGTATCCCGACGAGCAGGCCGCCGACATCGAGTGGCGGTTCGACACCGGCACCCGCTGGCGCTTTGGCGAGATATCGGTGGAATCGGACAACATCGACGAAGACGTGGTCCGCCGTTACCTCAGGATCGAGGAAAACGCTTACTTCTCGCCCCGGGATGTGCTCAACACCCAGCTCGCGCTCACCGATCTGGGCTATTTCGCACAGGTCGAGGTGGTGCCCGACAGGGACAACCAATCCGAAACCCACGTGCCCATGGCCATCCGCACCACGCCGATCAAGGACGTGCTGTATTCGGCCGGCATCGGCTACGGCACCGACACCGGCGCCCGCCTGTCGCTGGGCGCCGAATGGCGGCGCCTGAACCGTCGCGGCCACAAACTGCGCACCGACCTGCGGCTGTCGGAAATCCAGAACCGTATCGGCACCGAATACCGGATTCCGCTGGGCAGCAAGATCGGTGAATTCCTGTCGTTCCACACCGGCTACATCGATGAAGAATTCGATGAGGGCGAAACCGAGCGCTACGAAATCGGCGCCAGCCTGACCCGTGAGCCGGGCGACTGGAGCCAGCGCACCTACATCACCTACGAGCAGGAGCAATCGCGGCTCGGCAACCAGTTCACCGACACCAACCTGCTGATCCCCGGCGTGTCGTTCACCCGCAGCGAGCTGGACGATCCGATTCACCCGCGCAATGGCTGGTACGCGCTGATCGACGTTCATGGCGCCTCGGATGACGCGCTGTCGACCACCACCTTCCTGCAAACGCTGGCGCAAGCGCGCTTTGTGCTGCCCCTGTGGGACAGCGCGCGGCTGCTGCTGCGCGGCGAGTACGGCGCCACCCTCAATGAAGACCTCGCCGAACTGCCGGCCTCGCAACGCTTCTTTGCCGGTGGCGACCAGAGCGTGCGCGGCTACGCCTACCGCTCCATCGGCCCCCGGGACGACAGCGGCGAAAACATCGGCGGCGAATACATGACCACCTTCAGTGCCGAAATCGAACAGACGGTCTGGGGCAATTTCGGCGCCGCCGCGTTTCTGGATGCCGGCGGCGCCGACAACAAGCCGGGCCCGGCGCTGAGTCAGGGCGTGGGCGTGGGCATGCGCTATCGCGCACCGATCGGCTATATCAATCTGGACCTGGCGCACCCGCTACGACGGCCTGAAACCGGCGTGCGGCTGCATCTGGGCATCAGGGTGGGCCTGTGATTCACGTCGTTAGACTGTTCTGGGGCGTGCCGGCGCTGTTGCTGCTGGCCTTGCTGTGGCTGCTGAGTTCGTCAGCAGGATCGCAGTTCATTCTTCACCAGGCAGCGCAGCGCAGCGGCGGCCTGCTCGATGCCGGCCAGGTTACGGGCGGGCACCTGCTGGGCCGGCTCGAAATTGACCGGCTGTCGGTACGCACGCCGGCCGCCGAGGTCGATCTCACGCAGGTGGTGCTCGACTGGTCGCCGTTGTCGCTGCTGCGGCTGCGCGCCCAGATCGACGCGCTGTCGGCCCAGACCATCGACGTGCGCCTGCTGGCCACCGACGCACCGCCCGAGGAAGAGCCGCAAGAACCGGCGGGCGCCCCGCCCTCGCGTCTGCCGGTGGACATCATTCTCAGCACCCTCAAGGTGGGCAGCCTCACCGTCACCCCGGCCGAAGGCGAGGCCGCGCAGATTCGCGACATCGCCCTGCAGGCCGACTGGATCGACACCCAGGTGCAGGTGCACACACTGGCCCTGGACTGGGTAGATCAGTTCCCGCTGTCGATGACCGCCCGCGCCCATCTCAGCGAGGTCGGCGTTGGCCTCGACGAGCTGACCGTCGTGCAGCCGGTGGCCGCGACACTGGAAGGCCGCTACGACTACGGCGGCGCCTTTACCGCCGACCTGAGCTGGGTTGACGCCCGCTGGCCGGTGCGCGGCGATACCGAGGCACTGGTCGAAAGCCCCGAGGGCCGCCTGCAGATCACCGGCCGCCCCGAGGCCTACCAGATCACGCTCAAGGCCCAGGCCAATTCGCCAGATTACGCCGGCGGCATTGTTCTTGAAGGCGCAGGCGGGCTCGAAGAAATCATGCTCAGCACGCTCGACATCACCGCCCTGGAGGGCAGCGCGCAGGCCAGCGGCCGGGTGCGCTGGGCACCGGCGCTGGATGTCGATCTCAAGGCCCGCATGAACAACCTCAATCCGGGGGTGATCGTTCCCCGGGCTGCCGGTCGCATCACCGGCCAGATCGAGGCGCAGGGCGGTCTCGACGCCGACAACCCGCTGCGCTTCCGCGCCGACATCCACGACAGCGTGTTGATGAACCAGCCCCTTGCCCTGAACGCCGCCGGCGGCTGGGACCAGACGCGCGAGCACCTCACCCTCGACAACACCCGGCTCAGCCACGGCGAGACGGTGCTCACCGCTCAGGGTCGCGCCTGGCCCAGCCTGGCGCTGACCGCCCGACTCGAAAGCAGCGACCTGTCGACCCTGCTGCCCGACCTGCGCGGAAGCATCACGCTCGACGCCACCCTCGAAGGTGCGCCCACCCTGCCCTCGGTCACCGCACGCGGTCAGGGTCGGCTGCTCGGCTGGTCCGATGTGGTCAATGTTGCCGAGCTGGCGCTCGATGGCCGCTTCGATCCCAGTGGCGAGGTCGATCTTCGCCTCGAAACCCGGAACATCAGCGGCGCAGCCGAGGTGACCCGTGCGCTGCTCACCGCCAAGGGCACGGTTGACGATCACCGCCTGCAGCTCGAAGCCGACGCGCCGCTGGGCAAGGGCACCGTGACCCTGGCCGGGGCCGCAGATCTGGACCGCCAACGCTGGGCGGGGCAACTCGAACAACTGCGCCTCGAAGTGCCCAAGGCCCCGGTCGTCACCCTTGAAAGCCCGGCGGCACTCACGCTGTCGGCGGCCGCCTCGACGCTTGAAGACGCCTGCCTGCTGGGCACCGGCGCCGGGCAGGCCGAGGCCCAGGTGAAGGTCTGCCTCGACGCCGACGTGACGCCCGAGCGCATCCTCGCCGACCTGTTGCTCGACGCGCTGGACTACGCCCTGCTGACGCCCTTCATGCCCGAAGACATGAGCCTCAGCGGCAGCGCCGCCGGCAACATTGCACTGCGGCTGCCTGCGGGCCAGCCGCCGCAGCTGGACGTGGACCTGACCACGCAGCCCGGTGCCTTCGAGATTCGCGACCGCGCCGCGCTGACCCTGCTGCCCGGCCACATCCGCGCCCGGGAGAACGCCGACGGCCTGCGGCTGGACATCGACCTGCCGGTCGTCGACGGCGGCCTGCGCGCCGCGTTGTCGGCCGAGCCCGGCGCCGACCCGCTCAGCCGCGCCCTGAGCGGGTCGGTGACCGCCACCCTGTCGGATCTGGACTGGATCAACCGGCTGACGCCAGATCTGGAAGAACTGGAAGGCCGCCTCGACCTCGATCTCGACATGGCCGGGGTGCTCGGCGCCCCCGAAGTGAGCGGCCGGGTGGCCCTGAGCGTGCCGCAGGTAAGCCTGCCGCAGGCCGGCATCACCCTGCGCGACACCGTTGCCGAGATCTTCCCGGACGGCGGCACCCAGGCGCGGGTGGCGGTGCGCACCCAGGCCAGCGAAGGCAACATCACCCTCAGCGGTGACGTGGGTTGGCCCGAGGGCACGCCACAAGTCGCGCTCAACATCAAAGGCGACAATGCCCAGGTCGCCGACCTGCCCGATGCCCGGGTATGGGTCAGCCCCGACCTGAAGGTGGGCCTGGCCAACAATCGGCTGGAGGTCACCGGCCGGGTCGACATTCCGCGGGCCGAGATCACCCCGCGCGGGGGCACGGACGCCGGGCAGGGCCCCACCGCCGACCAAATCATCGTGCGCGACGGCGACGTGCCCGCCCGCGAGCCGCTGATGGACGTCATCGTCAACGTCACCGTGGCGCTGGGTGATGCGGTCACCTTCAGCGGCTTCGGCCTGAAAACCCGCTTCACCGGACGCCTGAACGCGCAACAGCGGCCGGGCCAGCCGGTCACCGGCCGCGGCGAGATCCGCCTGGTCGATGGCCGCTACAAGGCCTACGGGCAAGACCTTGAAGTGGCCACCGGCCGGGTGATTTTCTCGGGCGGCCCGATCACCGATCCCGGTCTCGACCTGCGCGCGATTCGCGAGCCACGGTCCGACATCGAAGTGGGCGTGACCGTGCGCGGCCGTCTCGACAAGCCGGAGTTCGCCCTGTTCTCCAGCCCGTCGATGCGCCAGGAAGAACAGCTCAGCTGGCTGGTGCTCGGCCGCGGCCTGCAATCCTCGGGCGGTGACGACGCCGCGCTGGCGGGCGCGGCGCTGGCGCTGGGCCTGTCGGGCAGCGACTTTCTGGCGCAGCGCCTCAAGGGTGGGCTGATCGACGACATCTCCATCGGCAGCAACCCCGGCGAAGACCCGCAAGAGGCCCGACTGACCGTGGGCCGTTATCTGACACCCGAGCTGTACATCAGCTACGGCGTGGGCCTGTTCCAGCCCGGCCACGTGTTCCGCCTGCTCTACGACCTTGGCCGCGGCTTCCAGCTGCAGACCGAAACCGGCGTGGCCACCGGCGCCGACCTGCTCTACACCCTGGAGCGGTGAGCGCGCGGGCAGTCATCCCCGCGCCTCACACCGGCGCCAGACACTCGGCAAGCCACCGGCCAATCTCGGTGATCTGCTCGAAGCAGACCTGATGCGCCATGGGATAGGCGCGCCACTGCGGCGAGAAGCCCAGGGTGCTGATCTGCTCGACGGCCATCTGCCCCAGTGCCAGCGGCAGCACCGGGTCGTGGGCGCCATGCATGACCATCACCGGCAGGCTCCGGTCGGTCAGGTCCTCCGCCGAGATCACCGCGCCGGCGCCCGGCAAATACGTGGACAGGGCCAGCAGCCCGGCGAGCCGCGGGCGGTGCCGCAAGGCCGTGTGGTAGGCAATGGCGCCGCCCTGCGAAAAACCGGCGACGACGATGCGCTCGGCGGCAATGCCGCTCTCGATCTCCCTGGCGATGCGCTGCTGCAGGCGCTGGCGCGAGGCGGCGATGCCGGCGTCGTCCACCGCGCCGTTGCGGTCCAGGGTGGCGATGTCGTACCAGGCGCGCATTGCCATGCCGCCGTTGAGCGTGACCGGGCGCACCTCCGCGTGCGGAAAGATGAAGCGGATGCGGTGCCCGGCGGGCAGGCCCAGTTCGGGCACGATGGGCACGAAATCATGGCCGTCGGCGCCCAGTCCGTGCAGCCAGATGACGGCGGCGTTGGCAGGCTCGCGAGGTTCGAGGCGTACTTCAAGATCAGATTCGATGGGGGTCATGGGCAAGGCAAGGTGGGGCTGATTTCACGCAGGTTGCGCGTAAACTTCGCACATGATCACACGACCCATTCGCCGGCTGCTGACCCTGTCGGCCTGCCTGCTTGCCCTGCAGGGCTGCGGCCAGAGCGGCGACCTGTACCTGCCCGGCGAGGCCCCGCCGTCACAGCGCCCGCCGGTGAAGGTCAGCCCCAGCCCGACCATCACGCTGTCTCTTATACACATCTGACGCTGCCGACGATAT
>OJDA01000069.1_pt1 | contig 42742 bp, 31 predicted proteins | sample 1592551 | NCBI WGS metagenome assembly OJDA01 (sample SAMN05416810, study PRJEB24817) | seawater metagenome | isolation source: Sea water | place: Canada:Atlantic | collected 2013-07
TCGGCAGCGTCAGATGTGTATAAGAGACAGCACCCACGGCGCCAGGCGATCGGCGAAGCGGAAGAAGCTTGGCGGTGATGCCAGCCGGTGAAACCAAGTCCACATCGTCACTAACCTTCGCTCATTGGCATCGGGAGGTGGGGGCAACAACAGGTGCCACGAATCGGAACCCTCTTCAGTCGTAGGCATTGCGCAGCGCCGAGGCGCAGGCCCACGGCAACGCGGTGGCAGAGAGGGCGAAAAGTGAACCCAAAAAGTATAACGGAGCCACCGGGTCGGCCCCCAATTGCCAAGCACGAACCGCGCCGCTGCCGAAGATCACCACCGGCGCCATCAGCGGCAGCACCAGCAGGGGCAGCACGCTTGCGGCGCGGGGAATGCCCACCAGCAGGCAGGCCGACAGCCCGCCCAGCAGGGTGAGAATGGCGGTGCCCATCATCAGGCCCAGCGCCAGATAGCCCAGCCCCGCGCCCTCAAGTCCCAGCATCACCGCCAAGGGCACCGCCATCACCGCCAGGGCCAGGCCGTTCAGGCACCAATGCGCGAACAGTTTGATCGCCACGATCACCACCAGCGGCGTGCTCGCAAGGCACCATTGCTCCAGGGTGCCGTCTTCAAATTCGCTGGCGAACAGCCGCGGCAACGGCAACAGGGCCGACAGCACCGCGCCCACCCACAGAATGGACACCGACAGCCCGGCCAGCGCCGGATCATTGGCGCGGGTGCCAAAGGCAAACAGCATCACCACCAGCAGGTAAAAGGCCAGCGGCAGCACCGCATCGAGCACCTGCATGCGCAGCAGATCGACCTCCCGACGGAAGATGCCGCGCAGTGATTTCATGGCGCGACCTGCAGCGGCAGCACGCGCTGCGATTTGATCCGCGTCGGAAGCGGCTGGTGACTGGTCACCAGAATCGCGCCCGCCTGCCCGGTCTGCGCGTTGAACAGATCGGCAAGGTCGGCCAGACCGGCCTGATCCAGACCATCAAAAGGCTCATCCAGAATCCACAGCGGGCGCTGCGCCATCACCAGCCGCGCCAACGCACTGCGCCGCTTCTGCCCGGCCGACAGATCGCGGCACGGCCGGTTGCGCACCCGGTCGACCCCCAGAGCCTGCAGGGCACCGCGCCCGCTGACGGTGATATCGACCTGCAGGTCGGCCCAGGATTCGAGGTTCTGCAGGGGGCTCAGCGACGCCGCCAGCGCATTGCGATGGCCCAGCCAGTGCAGCGATGAATGGCACTGCCGCCGGCCCTGCCAAGGGCGGCGCAAGCCGGCGGCGATCTCGAGCAGCGTGGTTTTGCCGGCACCATTCGGCCCGGTCAAATGCACCACGGTACCGGGGGCGATCGACAGCGACAGGGCCTCGGCGAGGGTGCGCTGGCCGCGTCCAAAACTGATGTCGGCCAAGTCGAGTAGAGCCATGCCGCGATTTTACGGGATTGCCGTGCCTGATCCGTTCAAGCCCTGCGGCGGCGCGTAAAATGCGCGCTCTTCTTCAGCCGCTCACGCCATGCCTGCCCAGTTGATCGACGGTAAAGCCGTCGCCGCCCAGACCCTTGCCGACGTGCAGGCCCAGATCGCAACCCGCCGCGCCGCCGGCCTGCGCGCGCCCTGCCTGGCGACCCTGCTGGTCGGCGATGATCCGGCTTCGCACGTCTACGTGCGCAACAAGCGTGACGCCTGCGGGAAAGTCGGCATCACCTCACGGCACGAGCCGCTGCCGGCCGACCTGTCACACGCCGCGCTGCTGGACATGATCGACACCCTGAATGCCGATGACGAGGTTGATGGCATTCTGGTGCAGCTCCCCTTGCCGTCCCACTTCAACACCACCGAGGTCATCGAACGCATCCTGCCGGCCAAGGATGTGGACGGCTTTCACCCCTACAACCTGGGCCGCCTTGCGCAGCGCCAGCCGGTGCTGCGCCCATGCACCCCGTATGGCGTGATGGCGCTGCTTGCGCACACCGGGGTCAACATCAAGGGCATGCGGGCCCTGGTGATCGGCGCCAGCAATCACGTGGGCCGCCCCATGGCGCTGGAGTTGTTGCTGGCCGGCGTGACCACCACCACAGCCCATCGCTTCACGCGCAACCTGGACCAGGAAGTCGCCAACGCCGAGATTCTGGTCGCCGCCGTCGGCAAGCCGGGCCTGGTGCCGGGCGCGTGGGTACGGCCCGGCGCCATCGTGATCGACGTCGGCATCAACCGCCTTGCCGATGGCCGACTGGTGGGCGACATCACCGCCGAGGCGGCGCGCGAGCGCGCCGCGTGGATCACCCCGGTGCCGGGCGGCGTCGGCCCGATGACGGTGGCGATGCTGATGCGCAATACGCTGACCGCGCAGAGAGGCCGCGAGCGGGCCGCTGGCTGAGACCGCCGAGCGCCGCCTTGCCGCTGCGACTAGCGCATCACCTCTTCGGCAAGACGCACGCGATGCGGCGGAAACTCGCAACTGAAATAACTGCCCTCGCCCAACTGGCTGGTGATTTTCAGCTGGGCATCGTGGCGTTCAACGGCGTGCTTGACGATCGACAAGCCCAGACCGGTGCCGCCACTGGCCCGTGAACGGCCCACATCGATGCGATAGAAGCGCTCGGTCAGGCGGGGAATATCGGTCTCGGCGATGCCGATGCCTGAATCCTGGACCGAGTAAACCGCACGCCCGCCGGCCAGCGCCGACAGCGTGACCGTGATGGTGCCCGGTGGCGGCGTGTAGCGCACCGCATTGCCCACGAGATTCGCGAACAGGCTGGTCAGCTCGGTTTCGCCGCCAAACAGCTCGATGCGATCATCGATTTCGATCACGAACCGATGTTTCGGGTCCGCCACGCCCTGCGCATCGGCCAGGGCCTGGCGCAACAGGGTGGCGGCGCGTATCCAGTCGTGCCGGGCGGCGACGTCAGACTCCAGCCGCGCCAGCTTGAGCATGTCGCCGACCAGCGACTCCATGCGATTGGTCTGCTTGTACATCTCTTGCAGCGGTACCGCCCAGGCGTTCAGCGGCCCCTGGCGCGACTCGGTCTCCATCATCTCAAGATACCCCTTGAGCACCGTCAGGGGCGTGCGCAGTTCATGCGAGGCATTGGCCACGAAGTCGCGCCGGGCGTTCTCGAGGCGCCGCAGTTCCGACACGTCGCGCACGATCATCAAACCCTGCGATGCCCCATAGGCAATCACCCGCACATTGAGTTGCTTGCCGCGATTGACGGGCGAGGGAATTTCCACCTCCTGCCCCTGCACGCCCGCTTCGAACATCTCGACGAACTTGGGGTGGCGCACCAGCAGGGTGATGCGGATGCCTGAGTCCTGGACCCTGAGACCCAGCAGCGTCTGGGCGGCGTGATTGGCGCGCACGATCTCGCCGTGGGCCGACAACACCACCGCGCCATCGGGCAAGGCGGCAGTGGACGCCTGAAAGTCGGCGACCATCGCCGCCAGACGCTTCTTTTTCTTGCGGTTGCGGCGCTGCAGGTCAACCAGCCGGTCATAGACCTCGCCCCACACCCCGCCGGGGTCGGGCAACTCGTTCTGCTTGGGTTGCCGCGCCCACTGCAGCAGCGCCGCCAGGTAGCGGTACTGCAGCGCGCTCAGAAACAGCAGCACGACCAGGAAACCCCAGATGGCGCCCGAGAACAACGCACCGACCAAGGCGCCCAGGCCGCAGAGCAACAGCAGCTTGATCAGTTCCTGCCGCCACACGGCCAGCATGCGCGTGTGTTCCAGCGACACGGGGCGCCGCGGAAAGATGTTCAAAGCTTGTCCGAGAACCGATAGCCGGTGCCGCGCACGGTCTGGATCATGTTGGCGAAGCCATGGGGCTCAAGGGCTTTGCGCAAGCGGCGAATGTGCACGTCGACCGTGCGCTCTTCGACATACACGTTCTGTCCCCAGACGCGGTCCAGCACCTGCTCACGGGTGTAGACCCGCTCGGGGTGACTGACGAAGAAATGCAGCAGCCGGTACTCGGTCGGGCCCAGCTTCACCGGAACGCCTTGCGCGGTGACCCGCTGGCTGGCCACGTCCACTTCCAGCCCGCTGACCGACAGACGTTCGTCTTCACCGCCCGGCATGCTGCGCCGCAACACGGCCTGGATGCGTGCAATCAGTTCAGGAAACGAAAACGGCTTGGACACGTAATCGTCACAGCCGATATTGAGGCCGCGAACCCGGTCCTCTTCCTCGGCGCGTGCGGTGACCATGATGATGGGCACATCGCGGGTCTGGGCGGCGCCCTTGAGTTCGCGGGTCAACTCCACGCCGGTCACGCCGGGCATCATCCAGTCCATGAGGATCAGGTCGGGACGCTGTTCGGCGATCTGCAGCCGGGCGTCCTGGGCCGATCCCGCCTCGGCGACCCTGAACTCCGCGCGCGTGAGGGCAAAGCGCAGCATTTCGCGAATTGCGGGTTCGTCTTCCACCACCAGTATCAGTTTGTTTTGCATGCCCATTGTTCGGATTAAACGGCAGGGCGCAGGCTATGGGCAACAGATGACATTTTCATGACCGTTCTGTCACAAACCTTCAAACAATGGCCTCGGGGCGTTTATCTCTAGCGCGGGGGCGGCAGCATCCCCTTGGGCATCCGTCCGCCGAGGCCCCGCATCAGCTTGGCCATGCCGCCACCGGCAAACTTTTTCATCATGTCGCGGGTGGACTCGAACTGACGGAGGAGCTGGTTCACCTGCTGCACCTCGACCCCAGCCCCCTTGGCGATGCGCCGTTTGCGCGACGCCTTGAGCAGATCCGGGAAGCGGCGCTCTTGCGGGGTCATGGAGTTCAGGATCGCCATCGTGCGCCTGACCTGCTTTTCGGCATCGGCGCTTTTCAGCTGCGCCTGCATCTGGGCGCCGCCGGGCAGCTTGTCGAGCAGCGACTCCATGGAGCCCATGTTCTGCATCTGCGCCATCTGGTCGCGAAAATCATCCAGATCGAAGCGCTTGTTCTTCTTCAGCTTTTCGATCAGCTTGGCGGCCTTGTCCTGATCGACCTTGCGGGTGGTTTCCTCGATCAGCGACAGCATGTCGCCCTGGCCCAGGATGCGGTTGGCGATGCGGTCGGGGTGGAACACTTCCAGCTTGTCCGACTTCTCGCCCACACCCAGAAACTTGATGGGCTTGCCCGTCACCTGGCGCACCGACAGCGCCGCGCCGCCGCGTGAATCACCATCGACCTTGGTCAACACCACGCCGGTCAGCGCCACCGCTTCAGAGAACGCCTTGGCGGTGTTGGCCGCGTCCTGGCCGGTCATGCTGTCCACCACGAACAGGGTTTCAGCGGGTTTCAACTGCTGATGCAGGGCCGCAATTTCGGCCATCATTTCGGCATCGATGGTGGTACGACCGGCGGTGTCGACGATCAGCACGTCCATGAACTGCTTGCGCGCCTCGGCCAGCGCCGCATCGGCAATCGCACCCGGTTTCTGGCCGACGCTGGACGGGAAGCAGGCCACACCCACCTGCCCCGCCACCACCCGCAGCTGTTCGATGGCCGCGGGTCGATAAACGTCGCACGACACGACCATGACCTTTTTCTTGTCGATCTCTGTCAGCCGCCGCGCCAGCTTGCCGGTGGTGGTGGTCTTGCCCGAGCCCTGCAGGCCCGCCATGAGAATGACCACCGGCGGCTGGGCGCGCAGGTTCAGCGGCGCCGACTCGCCGCCCAGGGTGGCGGTGAGTTCCTGCTGCACCACCTTGAGAAACTGCTGACCCGGCGTGAGGCTCTTGGTGACCTCGGCGCCCACCGCCCGCTCTTTGATGCGGGAGATGAAGTCACGCACCACCGGCAGGGCCACGTCGGCCTCCAGCAGCGCCATGCGCAACTCGCGGCTGGCGGTGGCCACCTGATCTTCGGTGAGACGGCCCTGACCGCGAATGCTGTCAAGAACGCCGGAAAGACGCTCACTTAAGGAGTCGAACACGTGTGCCGCCTTGGTGGAATCAGGGGCGAAAGTCTACCAGCGCCCCCGCCGGCCGCGCCGTGTCACACGCCCGAGAAGGCGGACCGCGCGCCCAAGCCCCGGCAGCGACGGTTGCTCAGGGCTGCGCGGTGTCGGCCAGCTCGCGCAGCACCACGGTGGCATAGCAGCCGGGCGGCAGATCAAAGCCGATCTGCAGCGTGTGCGCATCCCGCCACCGCCATTGAAGATGCGCGGGCAGCAGCCGCAGCGCACGCCGGTCCTGGGCCAGGCCCGCCGCTTCCAGCCCGGCCTTGAGCGCGTCGAACGGCGCCAGTACGTCCCGCTCCAGCGCCAGCGCGGCCTCCGCCGTCGGCAACACGCCGCGGCCCCACAGCGGGCCGGAGGGGTGAATGTCACCGCTGCCCAGCCGCTGCCCCAGCGCCTCGGTGAACGCCTCGGGACCGAACCAGGCACGGGAGCCGGCCAGCGACCAGATCTCACCGGCCAGGGCCTGATGCCACTGCCGCGACGCCACGCGTCGCGCCAGCACCGCGTTGAACAGATGCGAGCGGGCGGCCGAGAGCAGGATGGAGCGCGTCGCCCGATCCACCGGTCTGCCGCCGAACATGGCCTCGGCACGGGCCACGTTGGCGCCGCCAAAGCCGAAGCGCTGGTCCCCAAAGTAATTGGGCACGCCATCACGCGCGATGGCCTGCAGGCGCGCTTCGGCCTCGGCCGCATCGCCCACCGTGTCGCGCAGCACGATGCAGAAGCGGTTGCCCTGCAAGGCGCCGCGCTTGAGCTTGCGGCGATGCCGGTGCGCGGCCAGCACCGTCACCGACTCGGGCAAGGCCGACCAGTCGGGGGCCTCGCGCCCCGGCAGGTGCACGGTGAAGACCTGGGTGGTCACGGCGTCGCGGTCCTTCAGGCCGGCGTAGCCCACGTCCACCGGCCGCACGCCCGCCAGACGCGCCAGCGCGCGCGCCACCCAATCGGTGTTGGCCCCGCGCTTGCGAATCTCCAGCCACACGTGGTCGCCGCTGCCATCGGGCACCCGCTCGTGCAGTTCATCAACCTGAAAATCGTCGGGCGTGCTGCGCAATCGCGCAGTCAGCGGCGGCCCGCCGTGGGCATAAGGCAAGTTCATGGCGGCATTATCGCGGCGCGGGCCAGTGCGTGATCTGCCAGCTCGGCGGCAGCAGTTCTTGCACCGCCGCGTCACCGAAGCGGCGGTCGATCAGATACACCGTTCCGCGGTCAGTCGCGGTGCGCACCACGCGCCCCGCCGCCTGCACGACCTTCTGTATGGCCGGGTAAAGATAGATATGGCGCTGGCCACTGCCCGCACCGAAGGCTTCATCCACCTGCCGGGCCATGCGCGCGTTCAGGTCGGTGAAGGGCGTCAGCCCCAGGTTGCAGATGAAGGCGCCCACCAGGCGCTTGCCGGGCAGGTCGACGCCCTCCGAGAAGCTGCTGCCCAGCACGGCAAACCCCACCTGACGACTGCTGGCCGTGAACCGGCGCAGGAACGCATGGCGATCATCCAGCGACATGAGCGCGGTCTGCCGCACGGTCGTGACCTGCGGCGCCAGCCGGGCGAAGGCCGCCGCCACCTGGTTGAGATAGGCAAAACTGCTGAAGTAGGCGATGTAGTTGCCCGGCGCTTCATTGAACGCGGCGGCCATGAGCTGCGCGATGGGCCGCGCGGCCAGGTGCCGCACCCGGTACTCGGTGGCGATGTGGCGCACCAGCCGCACCTGCAGTTGATCGGCCGCAAAGCCGCTGCGCACGTCACAGAACGCGGTGTCGTCGGCCAGTCCCAGCATCCGCCGGTGATACGCCTGGGGCGCAAGCGTGGCCGAGAACGCAATCATCGCGTGCGCTGCACGCAGGCGCGGCAGCAGGTGCGGCGCGGGCACCACGTTGTGCAGATTGAAGGTGATGGTCGGCTCCTGCAGCAGGTCTTGCGGCGCGCCTTCGCCTTCGGTGACCTCACACAGCGAATGGCTGTCGTAGCGTTCCGCCAGACGCTGCAAACCGATCAGCTCGAAGTAAAAATCCAGCAGCGGACCGTCGTGACGACCGGCATCGTCGGCAAACCAGCGGCCAATCTGGCGAATCGCCTGGGTCAGCGCGTCGCGCAGCCGCCGCGGCGGCTCGCTGGGCATCACGTCTTTGAGCGTGCAGAACGCGCGCATCGCGATCAGGGCGCCGTCGATCTCCGCGAGGGCGCTCTTCAGGCTGCCGGCGACGCCGCGCGCCACCTGCCGCAGCGTGTCCTGCGACAGGCTGGCCGAGTACATTGCCCGCGCCCGGTCCACGAGGTTGTGCGCCTCGTCCACCAGCACCGCCACGCGCCAGCCTTGCTGCTCGGTCAGGGCGTGGAGAATGGCGCTGCCGTCGAAGTAGTAATTGACGTCGCCGATCATCAGGTCGGCCCAGCGCGCCATCTCCTGCCCCAAAAAATAAGGGCAGACCTGATGCGTCTGCGCCACGGCGTTCAGACCCTGCAGGTCCAGTCGCGACACATGCTGGGCGGCCTCGCGCGCGGCCGGCAGGCGATCGTAAAAACCCTTGGCGCGCGGGCACGAGTCACCATGGCAGGCGCGATCGGGATAGACGCAGGCGCGCGCCTTGGCCGACAGCAGCAACACCCGCAGCGGCAAGGGTTTGCCCTCCACCGTCAGGCTGCGCAGCGCCTTGTCGACTTCGCCCTGCACCGCGTTCCTTGCGGTGAGGTAGAAGACCTTGTCCACCGGGCCCGCCAGCGCCTTGAGCGCGGGAAAGAGCACGCCAATCGTCTTGCCCACGCCGGTCGGTGCCTGGGCCATGAGCGACCCGCCCTGTTCCAGCGTCGCGGTGACGGCGGCCATCAATTGCGCCTGCCCCTCGGCGACGCGGGCGTGCGGAAAGGCCAGGCCATCGAGCATCGTGTCGCGGCGCTGCAGGTGGGCGCGCTGCTGCGCCATCCAGTGCTTGTAGTGCTGCACGCGCGCGCGCAATTCGGTTTCGAGCGCCTCCACCGAGGCCACGGCGGTGAACTGCGTTTCGCGACGCTCGTCGACGTCGTAGTAGCACAGCCGCAAGGTCAGCTGATCGAGCCCCTGGGCGCGGCCGTAGAGCGCGCCATAGGTGCGCAGCTGCGCCCAGTGCAGCGCGGTGTGATTGGCGGGGATGCGGTCCACCGCCCCGCGATGGGTCTTGATCTCGTCGAGGGTCGCGGCGTCGGCGTCCAGACCGTCGATACGCCCACGCAGGTGCAGGCCGTCGATCACGCCCTCAACCGCCACCTCGGCGGCATAGGCTGAATGCCGCGCATAGACCACGGCCTTGTGCCCGGCCATGCCCTGCTCGGGCGTGGGCACGGGCGTGAAGCGCAGGTCCAGATCGCCGGTCTTGGCCACGAAGGCACAAAACGACTTGACCGGCACCGACTGCCGCGGGGGTCGTGCCGGCTTGCCGGCGCTCGGGGCCATCAACGACCGTTCTGCCGCTCAACACGGCCGCCGGTCGAAGACCCCGGATTCGCGCTGGCTTCGACGACGCCGATCAGGGAGGCTGCTCGCCACCGTCCATCATCACTCTTCAGGAGATCGGGCATGTTGAAAATCTACCATCAAGACAGCCTGCGCCGGGTTCAGCGTCGGCAGCTTGGCGCCGCGCTGGGTGTCGGCGTCATCGCCGGACTGGTGTTGACCTTCAATGGCAGCACCGCGCTGTTCGACCTGGCCTACGCCGACGCGCCGGCGCTCGCCAGACCGGCCCAATCCAGCGACGCGGCCACCCCGCGCAACCCGCCCCTGACGCTCAAGCTCAGCACCACGATCGACCTCTACTGATCGCCACCCTCCGGACGGGACGCGCCGATGACCCGGCGCGTCCCGTCCGGTGATTGATCAGGCCGCCTTGCGCTTCAGACGGTAGGCGTGCAGCAGGGGCTCGGTGTAGCCGCTGGGCTGTTCACACCCCTCGAACACCAGCGCCAGTGCGGCCTTGAAGGCAATGCCGCCAAACCCCGGCGCCATGGGCTGATAGGCGGGATCCCCCGCGTTCTGACGGTCGACGATCTCGGCCATGCGCTCGAAGGTTTCAATGACCTGATCTTTTGTACAGCATCCATGCAGCAACCAGTTGGCGATGTGCTGGCTGGAAATCCTCAGGGTGGCGCGGTCTTCCATCAGCCCGACGTCGTTGATGTCGGGGACCTTGGAGCACCCCACGCCCTGGTCGATCCAGCGCACCACGTAGCCCAGAATGGTCTGCGCGCTGTTGTCGAGCTCGCGTTGCACCTCTGCCATCGAGGGTCGCTCTCCCAGCGGAATGCAGAGCAGGTCATCGACCTTGGCCTGCGGCCGGCTGCGCAATTCTTCGATGCGCGCAAACACGTCCACCTGGTGGTAATGGGTGCTGTGCAGGGTGGCGCCGGTGGGCGACGGCACCCACGCGGTGGTCGCCCCTGCCATGGGATGACCGATCTTCTGCTTGAGCATGGCCGCCATCTCGTCGGGCATGGCCCACATGCCCTTGCCGATCTGCGCCTTGCCCGGCAGGCCGCAGCGGATGCCCACATCCACGTTCCAGTCTTCGTAGGTGGTGATCCAGGTCTGCTGCTTCATCCGGGTCTTGGCGACCATCGGGCCTGCGTGCATCGAGGTGTGGATCTCGTCACCGGTGCGGTCGAGGAACCCGGTGTTGATGAACACCACCCGGTGCTTGGCGGCCAGAATGCAGGCCTTGAGGTTCACGGTGGTGCGGCGCTCCTCGTCCATGATGCCGATTTTCAGCGTGTACGCGGGCAGCCCCAGCGCCTTCTCGATGGCGGCGAACAGGTCATTGGCAAAGGCCACTTCGTCGGGCCCGTGCATCTTCGGCTTGACGATATAGACCGAGCCGGCGCGCGAGTTGCCCTTGTGGTCGCGCCGGGTCTTGTCGGCCTTGAGGTCGTGCATCGCGGCCAGCACGGTGACCATGCCGTCCATGATGCCCTCGAAGACTTCCCGGCCATGCCTGTCGACAATGGCCGGGTTGGTCATCAGGTGGCCCACATTGCGCACGAACAGCAGGCTGCGGCCCGCCAGGCGCAGCTCACCGCCGTCCAGCGCCGTGTAGAAGCGGTCTTCGCTGAGGCGCCGCGTGAGGGTCTTGCCACCCTTCTGCAACTGTTCTTCAAGCGTGCCTTTCATCAGGCCCAGCCAGTTGCGGTAGACCTCGATCTTGTCTTCGGCATCGACCGCGGCGACCGAATCCTCGCAGTCCATGATGGTGGTGATGGCGGCCTCGACCAGCAGGTCTTTCACGCCCGCAGCGTCGGTGGCGCCGATGGGGCTTTGCGGGTCGATCTGGATTTCAATGTGCAGACCGTTGTTCTTCAGCAGCACCGCGCCCGGAGACGCGGCATCGCCCGAATAGGCCACGCATTTTTCAGGGTGCGCGAGACCCGTGGTGGTGCCGTCCGCCAGGGTCACCTGCAGCGCGCCGTTGACGATCGCGTAGGCCCTCGCATCGGCATGGCGGCCGGTCGCCAAGGGCGCCGCGGTGTCGAGATGCGCCCGGGCAAAGGCGATCACCCTGGCGCCCCGCTTGGGGTTGTAGCCGCCGGCCCGCTCGGCACCATCGGTTTCGGGAATCACATCGGAGCCGTACAGCGCGTCGTACAGGCTGCCCCAGCGCGCGTTGGCCGCATTCAGCGCATACCGCGCGTTCTTGACCGGCACCACCAACTGCGGCCCCGCCTGTTCGGCGATCTCGGTGTCGACGTTGCGGGTGTCGATGACAAAGTCGGCCGGCTCGGGCTGCAGGTAGCCAATCTCGCCCAAAAAGGCCTTGTAGGCCGCCGCGTCATGCGGCTGACCCTTGCGGGCCTTGTGCCAGTCGTCGATCTGCGCCTGCAGCGCGTCGCGATGCGCCAGCAATTCACGGTTGCGCGGTGTGAATTCATTGATGATGGCCTCGAATGACGACCAGAAATGATCCGGCGCGACACCTGTCCCAGGGCAAATCTCGGTGTCGATCAGCGCTTTTAGGTCGGCATTGATCTTGAGGCCGCCAACGGCAACGGATTGGGTCATGGCAGGGGTCCTGAGGGATGAACAAATGAATGACGTCGCAGCCGCCAGCGGCGCGAGACCGACGCTATTTTAATCGAAGGGTCGGTATCACGATGCTAAAAACCAGACAAATGCGCTGAAGCACGCCACATCGAAGAATACAAGCACTGGATATGAATACAGCAGTCACCCCCGGTGCGCCCGACGCTCCGGCCCATGTCAACCGCCACCCTCACCAGGAAGCCCGCCATGTCGGAAACCCTCTATGACGCCCTTCGTGAAAGCCATGAAATACAGCGCAGCCTGTTCAGAAAGCTGCTGCGCACCCAACCCGGGACGCGCGAGCGTCTGGACCTGTTCACCCGGACGCGCCACGAGATGGCGGCGCACGAGGCTGCGGAAGAACGCTTTCTGTATGTGCCCATGTTGATGGACGACATGGGCCTGTGGTCATCGCGTCATGCCTTGCACGAGCATCACCAGATCGATGAACTCGTGGAAGACCTGCAGTCCATCGACGGTCACGACGAGGCCTGGATCGAAACCGCCCGGCAGCTGTCGCACAAGGTGCATCACCACCTGCGCGAAGAAGAAAAGAAGTTCTTCCAAGTCTCCGGCAAGATTCTCAGCGACGCACAGAAGGTTTCGCTGGCCGCCCAATACCGCAAAGACTACGCCCGCATGCACCGCAGCTTCGCCGCCTCTTGAGGGTCGCGGCATGAAGGCGCAACTGCTCAAGTGGTTGATTCGGCTCAGGTCGAGTTTCTGGTTCCTGCCGTCGGTGATGGCCGCCGCGGCCGGGCTGCTGGCAGTTGCCACCGTTTGGCTGGACAACCGTGTGGCCAGCCGATGGATCGAAGCCCAGTCCTGGGCGCAGGGCTGGCTCTACGGCGGCGGCCCCGACGGCGCCAGCGATGTGTTGAGCGTCATTGCGGGTTCGATGATGACCATTGCCGGGGTGGTTTTTTCGATGACCCTGGTCGCGTTGTCGCTGGCCTCATCACAGCTGGGGCCGCGACTGCTGCGCAATTTCATGCGCGACCGCGTCAACCAGTGGGTGCTGGGCACATTTATCGCCACCTTTTTCTACTGCCTGCTGGTGTTGCGCACCATTCGCCACACCGAGGGCGATGAGTTCGTGCCGCAATTGTCGGTCTCCATCGGCGTGGTGTTCGCGCTCGCCAGCCTGTGGGTGTTCATTTACTTCATTCACCACGTCTCGGTGATGATTCAGAGCAGCGAGGTCGTCGGCCGGGTGGGCCGCGAACTCAACGCCTGCATCGACCGTTTCGGCAATGCCCCGCGCTCGCCACAGCCCGAAGCCCCTGCGGCCTTGCCCGCTGGGTTTCAGGCGAACTCGAAAAGGGTCGCCGCGCGCGGTGATGGCTACCTGCAGATCATTGACGGCGACAGCCTGCTGAGCCTGGCCTGCACGCACGATCTGGTGCTTGAAGTGCACCCCACCCCCGGCGACTACCTGACCCGCGGCGACCCGCTGCTGCACGCCTGGCCGGGTGAGCGCGTCGACGCGGCGCTGGCCAGCCACATCAACCGCTGTTTCGTTGTGGGCAACCAGCGGACATCGGAGCAGGACCTCGGCTTTCCACTCGCGCAGCTGGTGGAGATGGCGCTCAGGGCCATGTCGCCCGGCATCAACGACCCGATCACGGCCATCAGCTGCGTAGATCGCATCGGCTCGGCCCTGACCCGGCTCATCCAGCTGGACTGCCCGTCCCGGTGCCTCAGGGACACCCATCGCCGCCTGCGCGTCTGGCGCGCTGACCTGTCGTTTCCGGTCGTGCTGGACTCGGCCCTCGACCCCTTGCGCGAGGTCGCGCGACCCAACACCGCGCTGACCCTGCGTCTGATGGCCGTGCTCACCCTGATCGCCCGCCACAGCACGCGGGACGAAGACCGGGCCGCCCTGCAGCGGCAAGCCGCCATCGTCTGCCGCGAAGCGCGCAACGCGCTTCCCGCCGCCGAAGACGCCGCCGCCGTCGAGGCGCGCCTGGTGGATTTCGGCAATGCGCTGACCGAGGCCGGCCAACGCGCCCGATCGCTGGATTGACCCCGGCGCCCTGCGACCAATGGCAACGCCGCACCGCAATCGACGGATCCGGCAACTTCGACCACTTACACTTTCACGCATGAGCCGACACTCACTTCTGCATCGCACTCGCGACTCCGCTGCCTGGGGGGTGATGGTGCTGGCCGGCCTGTGTGCCGGCTGCGCCGCCACGCCGCAGCCCGTCGCATCGTTGCAAGCACCGGACCCGATGCCCGGCATCGTCTTCGCATCGCCCTTGCCGGATTCGGTCGACCGGCCGCTGCTGCTCAGGGTGCTGGCCCATCCGCCCCCGCGGGGCGAGGCCCTAGCGGATCCTGCCGACTGGCGTTTCGACACCCTCGCCTGGGTCTACCAGCAGGCGGGATGGCGCATGCACGAATACCGGGAGACGCGCGATGCCGAAGGCCGGCTGGCGATCACCGTCGATGCCCAACCGGTGCCGGTGGCCACGCCCCAGCCCGCCCCTTCTCCCGAACCCGACGAACTGCACCGCTGGCCTGATCCGGCGCTGCGGGTGATCGTCGATCGTGGCGCCAGGCGTCTGTACCTGCGCGTCGATGATCATCAGGTGCGCAGCTACCCGGTCTCGGTCGGCACCCCCGAAAATCCGACCCCCCTGCAGACCTTCACCGTGGAGCACATTCACCATCAGCCCGCGTGGTATCCGACGCCGTCAATCCGGCGCGATCACGCCAGCCGGGGTGATCCGCTGCCGCCGATGGTGCCGCCCGGACCTGACAACCCGCTGGGCGACATCTTCGTGCAGTTGCAGGACCGCATCGGCATCCACGGCACCAACGACCCGGGCTCCATCGGTCTTGCCGCCAGCTATGGCTGCATCCGCATGCACAACGCCGACATTGCCGAACTCAGCGCCGCACTGCGGGTCGGCGACCGTGTCAAAGTATCGCCCTCGTTCGTGCCCGATTCGTCAATCCAACCATGAAGTTCTGCGCCAGTTGCGGCCACGCCGTCGAGCACCGCATTCCCGAGGGTGACCACCAGCCGCGCGCCGTGTGTCCGGTCTGCCGGGCGGTGCACTACGTCAATCCCAAGATGGTGGTGGGTTGCATTCCCGAAACCCCGGATGGCCGCATCCTGATGTGCAAGCGCGACATCTTGCCGCGCATCGGCAAATGGACCGTGCCGGCCGGCTATCTGGAAATGGGTGAAACCACGGCCGAAGGCGCCGCGCGCGAAACCATTGAAGAATCTCAGGCCCTGGTCACCATGGGTCGCCTGGTGGCCGTCATGGACATTCCCCGAGTCGATCAGGTGTACCTCATTTATCACGGCACCCTGGCCGCCGATGCCCATTTCGGCCCAACGCCGGAAAGCAGCGAAGTCTGCCTGATGCGGGAAGAGGACATCCCCTGGCCCGAGATCGCCTTTCGCACGATTGAGATCGCGCTGCGGGCCTTCTTCGAGGACCGCCGGTTGGGTATTTCGCGCGTCCATCACGAGGTGGTCAGACTCCCGGCGCGATAGCGGCATCCATTACACTATTGCGTCAATTTGAAGCCCGGCGCGCCCGCCCGCCGCCCTGATCAGGACCCCTCCCATGACCTTTGTCGTTACTGACAACTGCATCAAGTGCAAATACACCGATTGCGTTGAAGTGTGCCCGGTGGACTGCTTTCACGAAGGCCCCAATTTTCTGGCGATCGATCCGGAAGAATGCATCGACTGCACCCTGTGCGAGCCCGAATGCCCGGCCGAGGCCATCTTTGCCGAGGACGACCTGCCCGAAGACCAGGCGCACTTTCTCGACCTCAACGCCGCATTGGCCAAGAAGTGGCCCGTCATCACCGAAAAGAAGGACGGACTGCCCGATGCCGCTGAATGGGATGGCAAGCCCGACAAGCTGGCCTTACTCGAACAGTAGGCACGCACACCCAAAACCCCTCGCCTCGAGGGGTTTCGTGTTTTTACCGCCCTGCCCGCCCATGACCCTGCTGCTGCCCACCGACCTTGCCGCCCGCGAAGCCGGGCTGGACGACGCCGTCGCCCGGCGGGCGGCCGGGGCGCAGGTCTGGAACCCGCCCGGGTTCGTGGGCTTCACCCGCCACATTGAGCAGCGCTGGGCCGCAGGCTGGCCGACCGAGAGCCTGCTCAACGACGTGCAGCGGCTCGCGCTGTGGCAACAGGTCATGGACGACGACCCGGCCACCCCGCCCCTGCTCGCACCGCAGGCCACCGCCCGGCTGGCGATGGCGGCCGAAGACCTGCAGAACGATTACCGCCTGGGCCGCGGCGCGCCGCTCTACACCCAGGAACAGCGCCTTTTTCAGCAATGGCAATCCGCCGTGCAGACGCGCATGGCGGCCCTCAAAGTGCTGCCCGCCAGCCACCTGCCACGGGCGCTGCTGGCCCAGCCGCCGCCGGCCACGCCGCCCGCGGTGCAGCACGCTCACGGCTGGGGACCGCTGCTGCCCAGTCATCAAGCCCTGTGGACGCATTGGCAATTGCCGCCCTTGGCCGTGGCCCCGTGCGCGCCCCCCACGCTGCGGGTCTGCCCCGACCGTCACAGCCAGTTCAGGGCCATCGCCGAGCGCGTCATGCACATGCTCAACGACCGGCCCGATGCCCGAGTACTGCTGGCGGTGGCCGATCTCGACCGTCACCGCGCCGGGCTGGACGCGGCCCTCACCGAAGTGCTGGCGCCGTGGCGGCATCAACCCGGCCTCGGTGACCGCCTGCCGTGGCGCTGGGCCAGCGCGCAGCGCCTGCGCGACACCGCCCTGGCGAGCGGCTGGCTGGCGTTGGCGACGCTGAGTCTGCGACCGCAGCGCAGTGCCGACTGGCAGACGATTCTGCTCAATCCCGCGCTGCTCGGCGGCGAGGCGGCACTGGCGGCCGCCAAGCTGGACAGCCGCATCCTCGACGAAGGCTGGACCCAGCTCCACGCCCAGGAGCTGCTCACACTGTCACCGCCGTCGCTGCACGACCGTCTGGCCGCGCTGGTCACGGTGTTGGAACAGGCGCCGCGCCGCGCCCTGCCCAGCGACTGGCAGCGCCACCTGCTGGCCCGGCTGCGCGCCATCCGCCCGCTGGGCGCGACCCAGGCCGACAGCCATCTGTTCCAGCTTGAGCGACGGCTGTTCGAAGCCAGCGAGCGGCTCGGCCAGCTCGACCGGCTGCTGGGCCCCATCTCTTCAGCGGTGGCCAGCCAATGGCTGGGTGAGGTTTTGAACAGCCCCTTCCAGCCCCGTGTCGAACATGGTCAGCCCATCCTCATCGGCACGCCGGCACAGCTGCTCGGCATCCCCGCAGACCACTTGATCCTCGCCAATTGCGAGGCGGCCGTTGGCAGCGCCACACCGCATCCGCTGCTGCCGTTCGCAGCGCAACGCGATGCCGGCGTGCCCGAGGCCGACCCGCTGCTGGCCAGCGCCCAGGCGCGCGCCGTGCGCGCCACGCTGATGGCCATGGCCGACCGGGTTGAGGCCTACATGCCGGCCGTGGATGACCTGGGCCAGCCGCTGACCCCGCCCGCCGGTTGCACCTGCACGCCGCACGCCGTGCCCGATCGGCGCCGCCGCGCCCTGCCCGACCCGGTAATGCCCGAAGACGATCCGGTGCCGGTGCTGCGCGCCGCCGAACAGGTGGCCGCCAGCGCGGGCACCTTCGAACGTTTCTTCGTTGCGCCGCTGCTCACCGTGGTGGTCGACCGCTTGAGCAGCCGACCGCTGCCGCGCCGCACCCGCGGCGTGCCCCCCAGCGTGCAGGGGCGGCTCAGCCACGAGGCGCTGATGCATTTCTGGCAGCGCCATCAAACCTCCGCCGCGCTGCACGCGCTGGCGCCCAACAGCCTGGCGTCGGCCATTGGCGAGGCGGTGGACGCGGCCATCGCCAGCGGCCTGCAGGCCCGGCATTTTGGCGCCGCCTGGATCGCCCTGGAGCGCCGCCGGCTGATCTCGCAACTGACCGAATGGCTGGGCCACGAGCGCCGCCGCACGGAGCCTTTCGAGGTCATTGCCTGTGAAGTGCCGCTGCGCGCGCAGTGGGATGCCCTGCCCATTCATCTGCGCCTCGACCGCGCCGACACGGTGACCACCGCCGACGGGCCGCAGGTGCTGCTCATCGACTACAAGACCGGCGCCGACGCCAGTCCCAGCGGCTGGAAGGGCGACCACCTCAAGGCCCCGCAATTGCCCCTGTATGCGGTGCTGGCGCGCCGACTTGCCGATTTTCAACCGCTGGGCGGCATCGCCTTCGCCCACCTGAAGGCCGGTCACCCGGCGCTGTCGGCCCGCACCGCGTGGGCGAACTACCTGATACCGCCGGCCCGGAAGGCCCAGACGCGCGCGGCCGATCTCACCTGGCCCGAGCAACTGGCCGCGTGGGAAGCCACCCTGCGCGACGCCGCCACCGCCATTCAGGAAGGCTGCGCCGGCGTCGATGCCAGGCGCCTCACCGGCAGCCACGCGCCCTACCGCGACCTGGTCGACCCCGATGTGGACGAAGACGGCGAGGACACCCCATGACCCCGCCCGACCAGGCCGCCCGCGCACACGCCCTGCGGCTGGACCGCCACGTCGTGGCCATCGCGCCCGCCGGATCCGGCAAGACCGGCCTGCTGGTGCAGCGCTTTCTGGCGGCGCTGGCCACCTGCGAGCGGCCCGAGCAGGTGGTGGCCATCACCTTCACCACCAAGGCCGCGGCCGAGATTCGCGACCGCGTGCTGGCCGCATTGACCCACACCGCCCCGCCGCCTGCGGGCGATGACTATGCCGCGGAGCATTTCGCGCTCGCCGAAGCGGTGCGCGCCCGCGACGCAGCACTGGGCTGGGCGCTGGCCGACACCCCGTCGCGGCTGCGCGCGCAGACCATCGATGGCCTCAACGCCGCCATTGCCGCCGAGCTGCCGCTGCTCTCCGGCCTGGGCGGACGGCTGACGGTCAGCGACGACCCGCGCGGCCTGATCGAAGCCGCCGTCGACGGCGTGTTCGACGCGGCGCTGCAACCCCAGGCCGACGCCGAACTGTTCGCGGCCGCCAGCGGCCTGCTGGCCGCGGTGGACAACCGTCTCGACAGCCTCACCCAGTCGCTGGTGGATCTGATGGAGCGTCGCGACCAATGGAGCCGCGACCTGCTCGGTGCCCCCGATGACGACAGCGCACCGCTGGCCCTGCTGGTCGAGCTGCAGTGCGAGGCGCAGCAACGCCTCAGCGACGTGCTCGGCCGCGACACCGAACGTCTGCTCGAAGCCCTGCGCCTGGCCGCGCCCGACTACCCGGACTTCGCCTGGGCGCTGGACCTCAGGCGCTGGCCTGCCGTCGATCCGGAGCAGGACACGCTCTATCGTCATCTCGCCAGCACCCTGGTCACCAAAACCGACAAGACCCTGCGCAAGCCGGGCGGCATCAAAGCGAACACCGGCTTCAAGGCCGGAACACCACAGCATCAGTTGATGAAAGCGCTGGTCACCGAGCGCGAAGGCGACACCGACCTCGAAGCCGCCGCCGTGCGCCTGCTGACCCTGCCGCCGCCGCGCCTCAGCCCTGCGCTGGCGGTGCTGCGCGGCCACCTGCGCATCGTCTTGCGTCACCTGCTGGCGCACCACCGCCTGGTGATGAGCGGGCGCGGCGCGTCCGACTTTGTCGAAGTGGCGCTGGCCGCCCGCGAGGCGCTGCGACCCGACGGCAGCTACGGTGAGGCCCTGCTCAAGCGCGATGCCCAGATCCGCCATCTGCTGGTCGATGAGATGCAGGACACCTCGGCCAGCCAGGTCGCCCTGCTGGCGCAACTCACCGAAGGCTGGCAGCCGGGCGACGGCCGCTCGCTGTTTCTGGTCGGCGATCCGCAACAGTCGATCTACGCCTTCCGCAAGGCCGATGTGCGGGTCTTCACCCAGCTCATCAGCGACCGGCAACTCGGCGCCCTGCCGCTGGAGATTGTCGAACTGCACGCCAATTTCCGTTCCGACCCCGCGGTGGTGAACTGGGTCAACGACGCCCTCGCACCCTGCTTTCCCCACACGCCCGATCTCGACGCCGGCGAAGTGCCGTTCACGCACGGCGTGGCGCAGAAGCCCCCGGGTGGTGGCAGCGTCAATCTGTTCGGATTTGCCGATGAAACCGACGAAGCCGCGCATGGCGCCAACCTGATCGAAACCGCCCTGGCGCGCAGCGAATCCGTGGCGGTGCTGGCGCGCGCGCGGCGTCACCTGATGCCGTTGATCGCCGAACTGCGCCAGCGGCAGATTCCCTTCAGCGGCGTCGAGATCGACCCGCTGGCCAGCCGCCCCGCCGTGCGCGATCTGTTGGCCTGCCTGCGCGCCCGCTGGCACGCCGCCGACGATCTGGCCTGGCTGATCTGGCTGCGCGCCCCCTGGGTCGGGCTGTCGTGGGCCGATCTGCTGGCGCTGAGCACCGGCCGCCGCAAATTGCCCTGGCTGTCCCGCTTGCGCGAGGCCGACCGCATCAGCCTCAGCCCCAAGGGCGGTCGTCGCGTCAGCCGCCTGCTGAACGCGATCGAGGCGCTCGATGCCGACCCGCGCCTGCGCGCCGATCTGCCGGCCGCCGTGCGCGCCCTGTGGCACCGGCTGGGCGGCGACGCCGGGCTGAGCGCTCAAGACCGGCTCGACGTGGACCGCGCCTTTGAGCTCATCACCCGCCACGCCGCCGCCGGACAACTGGACCTGCCGGCCCTGCAACGCGCGGTCGAGCGGCTCTACGCCGAGCCCGGGCAACAGCGCCTGCAACTGATGACCCTGCACCGCGCCAAGGGACTGGAGTTTGACGAAGTGCTGCTGGTCGGCTGCGGCAAGGCCACGCGCGGCGACCGCAAACCGCTGCTCAGTCGCCTCGATCTGCCCGGCCAGGCCCCGCTGCTGGTTCCCAAACCACCGTCATCGCTCCCAGCCGACGATGACTGGTGCCGCCTGTTCGACTTCAGCACCGGCCGCGACAGGGCCATCAAGCAGGCCGAAGGGCTGCGCCTGCTGTACGTCGCCACCACCCGCGCAAAATCGCACCTGCACCTGCTGGCCAGCGGCACGCGTGACGACGCCGACCCGATCACCACGCCGCCGCGCTTTGAAGCCAACAGCTTTGCCGAGCGGCTGGGCGTGCGCTTTCCAATGCATGCCCTGCCCGAAGCGCACGCGCCTCAGCCCTTCGACCGCAGCCGCGCGCCCATCGCGCCGCGGCTGCCCCTGGCGGCCGACGTACTGCTTGCCCACGAGGCCCACCCCTGGGGCCTGCCGGTGCCGGTGGAGCGGCGCAGCGTGCGCCCCTCCGAGCGGGTGCTGTCGCCCGCCGACGACGCCCTGGCCGCCGATGGAGACCGCAGCGCCCAATGGCGCGGGCGCTTGTTCCACCAGGCCATGGAAGCGATCTCGATCGAAGGCATTCCCGCCTGGCAGTCCGACCCGGCGCGGCGCCTCGCCTCGATGCACGCCGCCCTGCACCGCGCCGGCCTGCCGACCGATCAGGTCGAAGTCCTCGGTGACGAGGTCATGGCCGCGGTGACCCAGACCCTCGCCAGCGCCACCGGCCGCGCCATTCTCGCGCCCTGGGCCTGGGCGGCCTCGGAATATCCACTGGCGGCATTCCTCGACGGCGAATGGACCAGCGCCGTCATCGACCGCTGCTTCGAAACCCCCGACGGCACCCTGTGGATCATCGACTACAAGCTCGCCGCCCCCGGCGACGAGCTCCACGAACCTGCCCAGATCATGCAGGCGGCGGCCGACCGGTACCGCCCACAGATCGACCGCTATGCGCAACTGATGACCGCCCTGCGGCCGGACAAGACCGTCCAGACGGCGCTGTATCTGGTGGCGCTGAATCGATTGGTGAGTCGAGACGGACTGCCGTTACAGCTGCCCGGCCTCACCGAGTGACGGGCGCCTGAGCCTTCCACACGCTGGTGCAGGGTGTTAACGCGCGCCACCTCCATCGGGCGCCCAGGAGCTGCGCACGCAGCGCGGTTCGGGCTCCGTCGCATCCACCCCGGACTCCGTCGCGTACGGGTAGAGGGCGCAAGCCCCGCGAGACGCTGCACCCAGACCCATTCATAGCGGAGAAAATGATGAAAAAGGTTGAATCCATACAGCACCCGGCGTCCGAGGGGCGCGCCAAAACGGTGGTCCTGAGCGCCATGATGTTGGCGGTCACCGCGTTGGCGGCGTGCTCCAGCGACAGTGATCCCAGCCCATTCGGCCCAGCGCCCGATGCCGACCTGAACGTCTTCGGCGTGCGCGGAGATGCGGAGTTGGTGCGTTTTTCAGCCGCCGACCCGTCCATGCTGGAAACGGTGGGCACGGTGAGTGCGCTCGGCACCGGGGAATCCATCGTGGGCATCGATTTCCGCCCGACCGGTCCAACGACGGGCGACCTGCATGCGGTGACCAGCACCGGCCGTTCGCTGATTCTGGATCCTGAAACGGCGATGGCCACCGTGATCCAGCCCATTGCCGGCGACGGCACTGCACTCACCGGCAACCGGATCGGCGTGGACTTCAACCCTGCGGCCAACGCGCTGCGCATCATCGGCGACGACGGCAAGAACCTGCGGGTGCCCACCGCCGCACTCACCAATCCCGCTCCGGCCATGGCCGTGAACACGCTGGTGGACGGCGTGATGGGGTATCAGCAAGGGGTGACGGCCGCCGCGTACACCAACGCTGAGGTCGGCCTTGAAGGGACGGTTCTGTACGTGATCGACACCGAGAATGATGTGTTGTACACGCAGAACGCCAACCTGGGGCCCTTGACCCTGGTGGGGCCGCTGGGCGTGGATGCCAGTGGCGTGAATGGCTACGACATCTACTATTCCGAAGCCGATATGGCCAATGAACACTACGCGGCGTTGACCGTGGGTGCGCAAAGCGGGCTCTATTCCATCGACCCCGCGACCGGTGCGGCGACCCTGCTTGGCGCGTTGCGCGGCAATGCCTACGCAGCCGTCGTCGTGGCGCGGGACGATGACACCAGCCCGGCCGCACAGCGGGATGTCTTTGCCTTGGCAGCCGGGGACATGGCCGACCAACTTGAGCCCTATACCTTGACCCTGGGCGCCACACCCACGCTGGTCGACACCGGTGACACCCTCACCTTCAACGGCCTGATGGACGGCGAACGCGTGCTGGGTCTGGACATCCGCACCACCTCATTGGAGCAAGGCAAGGACACCGGCTACGTGCTGACCAGCGCGAGCCGCGTGGCGCCGGTGATCGACAATGCCACCGATCCCACGGTGCTCGATCTGGCCGAGGCCGTGACCCTCTCGGTGCCGTTGAGCGGCACGCAATTTGGCGTCGACTTCAACCCGCGCGCCGACCTGCTGCGCATTCTCAGTGACACCGCACAGAACCTGCGCGTGAACCTGCAGGACGGCCGAGAGCTGGCGGGCGAAGCACGCGCGGCAGGCTTCGCGTTTGTGGACGGCACGCCGCGCGTGACCTCCACAGCGCCGCAGATCGTGGCCACCGCCTACCGGGCGAACAATCCCGGCGGCGGCAGGTTCCAGTACGCACTCGATGCGCGTGACAGCTCACTGGCCCGCGTGGTGGTCCCCAACGACGGTGCGCTGGTGCGGGTGGGGGCCCTGGGCGTGACCCTGCCGATCAATGGCGCCGGAGCGGCCGAGCAGAGCTTCGACATCGTGGCCGCTGGCAGCGGTGAGATCGGCCTCGCCGCGCTGCGCACCGCCGGCGCAACGGTGTCGACGCTGTACACCATCAACCTCGATACGGGCGCGGCCACTGCCGTTGGCCCCATCGGTGATGCCGGTGTCGTCAATGCCATCACCCTGCAGACCCCGATGCCGTAATCGCATGGATGGCGTGGAAAGGGCCAGCCTTCGGGCTGGCCTTTTTTCTGCGCGCGGCGCCGGCATTCATGGCAATGGCGATGCGGCTCATTGAGTGCGCAGAACCCGATGGGCGCTTTGCTGCGCTGCCCTGCTGACGGCCTGCGCAGGCGCGCCCTCAGGGGTGTCCGTCTTGATCTCGATCGATGCCGTTCGCGAGAAGCGTCGGGTGAGCCGAGCGGTGAACCGTGCGCGCTACCGGCGCATCAGCGGCCAGGCGGAACGCAGGTAGGCCACCATGCTCCACAGGGTCAGCGCGGCGGCGATGAACAGCAGCCCCAGCCCCAGCGTGTACCAGTCGATGCCGAAGGTGGAGTCTTGCCAGAGCATCATGCCGATGGCGGTCATCTGGAAGGCGGTCTTCCATTTGCCGATCCAGCTCACGGCCACGCTGGCGCGGCGCCCCAGTTCGGCCATCCACTCGCGCAGCGCCGAGACGGTGATTTCACGGCCAATAATGATCGCCACCAGAAAAGCCAGTTCGCCGGACGGGTCTTCGCGCAGCAGCATCACCAGCGACACGGCGACCAGCAGCTTGTCGGCCACCGGGTCCAGAAAGGCGCCGAACGCCGAGGTCTGGTTCCATTTGCGCGCCAGATAGCCGTCCAGCCAGTCGGTGAACGCCGCCAGGGCGTACAAGACGGTGGCCGCCTGGCGCGCATACGGCACCGGCCAGTAGAACAGCAGCAGCACCACGGGGATGGCCGCGACGCGCAGCAGGGTCAGGGTCAACGGCAGTGTGAGCTTCATCCGCGTCAGTGTAGAGGCTGATCGCGCGATTGAGGCGCGTTTGGGGGTAATTCACTGTTCCTGGGGTGCGCAGCGTCTCGTGATGGCCCGCTCCGAGTTCGCTAGCCGCGAGACGCCGCATAGATGCGCTCGGCCAAGGTTCGCGACACGCCATTGACTTGCGACAGCTGGTCAACGGAGGCGCGCCGCACCGCCGCCAGACCGCCGAACGCGGCCAGCAACGCGCGCTTGCGGGCCGGGCCCAGACCTTCGATCTGGTCGAGGTCGGAGGTCAGCCGCGCCTTGTCACGTCGTGCGCGGTGGCCGGTGATGGCGAAGCGGTGGGCCTCGTCACGCACCCGCTGAATGAGGTTGAGCGCGGGCGAGTCAGGCGGCAGCCGCAGCGGCAGCGAACGCTCGGGCAGGATGATTTCTTCCATGCCGGCGCGCCGTGTTGGCCCCTTGGCCACGGCCGCGATGCGCACGTCGAGACAGTCGGCCTCTTCCAGACCTTCCAGCGCGGCAGAAAGCTGCCCTTTGCCGCCGTCGATCAGCAACAGGTCGGGCCGCTGTACTTCGCCCGACTTCACCCGCATGAAGCGCCGGGTGACGGCTTGCCTGATGGCCGCGTAATCGTCACCGGGGGTGATGCCGTCGATGTTGAATTTTCGGTACGAGGCCTTGGCCGGCCCCTTGTCGTTGAACACGACGCAGGAGGCCACCGCACGCTCGCCGCCGGTGTGGGAGATGTCGAAGCATTCGATGCGCCTCGGCAGTGCTTCGAGGTCCATCACCTGCTGCAGCTCCAGAAAGCGGGCATCCATGCTCGCGGCATCGGCCAGGTGCGCCGACAGCGCCTGGGCGGCGGTGTTCTGTGCCATCTGCAACAGGCGCAGCTTGGCGCCGCGCTGCGGACGACCGAGGCTGATGCGGCGCCCGGCCTGCTGACTCAGCGCGTCGGCGATCCACTTCAGTTCGGCCGGAGCGTCGCTGAGCAGAATCTCGGGCGGTGGCGGCAGCGTCAGGTAATGCTGACTGAGAAAACTCTCCAGCAGCGCGGCCGCCTCGGCATGCGGCGGGTGCCGCGGAAAGTGGCTGCGATGCCCCAGGTTCATGCCGTCGCGCACCGACATCACCACCAGACAGGAATGGGCCGGGTGCAGCGCCACGGCGATTACGTCCAGATCGGCGGCGCCACCGGTCATGTTGCGGCTTTCACGCACGCGCTTGAGCGCGGCAATCTGGTCGCGCACCTTGGCCGCACGCTCAAACTCCAGGGCGTTGGCGGCAGCGTCCATCTGCGCCGCCAGTTCGGCCGCCAACTGGTCGGCCTGCCCGCCCAGCAGACGCTTGGCGTCGCTGACGTCGCGCGCGTACTCGTCGGTCCCGATCAGCTGCACGCAGGGCGCCGAGCAGCGTTTGATCTGGTGCTGCAGGCAGGGCCGTTCGCGATGCGCGAAAAAGCTGTCGCGGCAGGGCCGAAGCTGGAACAGCTTCTGCAGCGTGACCAGGGTTTCGCGTACCGCGCCGGCGCTGGGAAACGGCCCGAAGTACTGATCGTTGCCGCGCTTTTCGCCCCGGTAGTAGCTGATACGCGGGTAGGCATGCGCCGAAATACGCAGGTAGGGATAACTTTTGTCGTCGCGGTACAGGATGTTGTAGCGCGGCTGCAGTTCCTTGATCAGAGTGGCCTCAAGGATCAGCGCTTCATCTTCGGTGTGGGTGACGGTGATGTCGATGTGGCGAATCTGCGACACCATCGACTCGATGCGCGGGTCACCCGAGGCCCGCAAAAAATACTGCGACACGCGCTTTTTCAGGTTGCGGGCCTTGCCGACATACAGCAGGTCGCCCGCGGCGCCCAGCATGCGGTACACGCCGGGCTGGGTGGTCAACTGCTGCAGAAAACCGCGGGCGTCGAAGTCTGCGGCGCGTTCAGCGGACTTGGGATCCGTCATTCCCGGGTTCGTGGCGCCTGCCGGCGCGCGTCAGTGTGGCGATTCCTCATTTTCATCCAACAGGCCGTAGCGCATCGCAAGGCGCGTCAGTTCAACGTCGTTGGACACGCCCAGCTTCTCGAACAGGCGGTAGCGGTAGGTGCTGACGGTTTTGGGTGACAGGTGCAGGCTGTCTGAAATGTCCTGCGTGGAATGGCCCTTGGTGACCATGAGCATGACCTGGGTTTCACGCTGCGAGAGCTGTTCGAACGGCGAATTCGGGCGCCCCTTGACCAGACTGGCGGCAAGGTTGCCGGCCACGTCGGCGGCGACGTAGTGCCCGCCGCCGTTGACGCGCCGGATGGCCGCCACCACTTCGTCAGCGGCCGAATCCTTGCTCAGATAGCCCGACGCGCCGGCGCCGAGCAGACGGCTGGGGTAAGGCTCTTCAAGGTGCATCGAGACGACGATGATCTTCACGTCCGGAAGCCGCTGCTTGAAGCGCCGCGTGGTTTCCAGCCCGCCGATGCCAGGCATGTTGATGTCGAGCAGCACGACATCGACCGGTACGGTCCGCACCAACTCCAGGGCCTCTTCGCCGGTGCTGGCCTCGCCCACGACCTCCATGTCGGCCATCTCCAGCAGGACGCGCTTCAGGCCGGCCCGCACCAGGCGATGGTCATCGACCAGCATGATTTTGATCATCAGTGATTCCCGTGAACGCGGCGTCAGCAGTATGCGTCAGCCTGTCACGAAAAATAGCCCCTGCACGACGGTGGGTTCAGCTTTCCGGCTTCATCTGCGGAAAAAGCAGCACGTCGCGAATGCTCGCCGCGTCGGTCAGGAACATCACCAGGCGATCGATGCCGATGCCCACGCCGGCCGTGGGGGGCAGGCCGTATTCCAGCGCACGGATGTAGTCAGCGTCGAACACCATGGCCTCGTCGTCGCCGGCATCCTTGGCGGCCACCTGGGCACGGAAGCGACCGGCCTGATCTTCGGCGTCGTTCAACTCCGAGAAGCCGTTGGCCACCTCTCGCCCGCCAATGAAGAACTCGAAGCGGTCGGTCACGTCGGGGTTGTGGTCACTGCGGCGCGCCAGCGGCGACACCTCGGTGGGGTATTCGGTGATGAAGGTGGGATCGAGCAGCCGGGCTTCGACGGTCTTCTCGAAAATCTCGGTGAGCAGCTTGCCGGCGCCATAGGCGGGCTTGGCATCGGCCCCCACTTTCTGCGCGTAGGCCGCCAGCGCGTCGCGGTCGTCAAAGCCCGTGAACCCGGGATTGAAGCGCGCCACGGCGTCGCGCATGGTCCAGCGGTTGAACGGCTGCTCCAGGTCGTAGTCGCGCCCCTGATACGGGAACTGCGCCGTGCCGTTGACCGTCACCGCGCAGTCACGCACCAGGGTTTCGACCAGGTCCATGGCGTCAATGTAATCGGCGTAGGCCTGGTAGAACTCGAGCATGGTGAACTCGGGGTTGTGCCGGGTGGACAGCCCCTCGTTGCGAAAATTGCGGTTGATCTCGTAGACCCGTTCGATGCCGCCCACCACCAGCCGCTTCAGGTACAGCTCGGGGGCGATGCGCAGGTACAGATCACGATCAAGCGCGTTGTGATGGGTCACGAACGGCCGTGCCGCCGCCCCGCCGGGAATGGCCTGCAGCATCGGTGTTTCGACTTCTTCGAAGCCGATGGCATCGAGAAACTGGCGAATGAAGCGGATGGTCTTGCCACGCTTGGCGAAGGTTTCCTTCACTTCGGGGTTGACCATGAGGTCGACGTAGCGCTGGCGGTAGCGGATTTCAGTGTCGGTGAGGCCCGACCATTTTTCCGGCAACGGCCGCAGGTTCTTGACCAGCAGCTCCAGCGACTCGGCCCAGATCGACAGCTCGCCGGTCTTGGTCTTGAAGATGCGGCCGCTGACGCCGATCACGTCGCCCACATCCGCCGTCTTGAAGACGTTGTAAACCTCCTCGCCCAGGGCATTGAGCTGGCAGAAGATCTGGATGCGCCCGGCGCTGTCCTGCAACTGCCCGAAGCTGGCCTTGCCCATGACCCGCTTGGCCATGAGGCGCCCGGCAAGTTTGAAGCGGGTCTCGATCGGTTCCAGCGCCGCCTTGTCCATGTCGCCATAGGCGCCGTGCAGGTGGTCGCTGAGGCAGTCGCGCCGAAACGTGTTCGGAAACGCCTGACCCCGCGCCCGCAACTGCGCGAGCTTTTCGCGGCGGGTGGCGATGAGGTGGTTTTCGTCCTGCGGCGTTTCGGGGGAATCGTTCATAGAGATCTGCTTTACAGGCCTTGTTTGAGACTGGCCTCGACAAAAGGATCGAGGTAACCATCCAGCACTTTCACGGTGTCGGCAATTTCCACACCGGTGCGCAGGTCCTTGATGCGCGACTGATCGAGCACGTAGGAGCGAATCTGACTGCCCCAGCCGATGTCGTCCTTGGCATCTTCGATGGCCTGCTTCACCGAGTTGCGCTCTTGCAGCTCCTTTTCATAGAGCTTGGCCTTGAGCATGTTCATGGCGCGGTCGCGGTTGGCGTGCTGGCTGCGCTCCATCTGACAGGCCACCACGATGCCGCTGGGCACGTGCTTGATGCGGATCGCCGACTCGGTCTTGTTGACGTGCTGGCCGCCGGCACCGGAGGAGCGGAACGTGCCAATTTCAAGGTCGGCCGGGTTGATCTCGATGTCGATGTTGTCATCCACCTCTGGGCTGACGAACACACCGCAGAAACTGGTATGGCGACGGTTGCCGGAGTCGAACGGGCTCTTGCGCACCAGGCGGTGCACGCCGGTCTCGGAGCGCAGCCAGCCGTAGGCGTAGTCGCCCTGAATGAACAGGGTCGCCGACTTGATGCCCGCCACTTCGCCATCGGAGCGCTCCATCAGCTCCACAGTGAACCCGCGCCGCTCGCCCCAGCGCGAATACATGCGCAGCAACATTTCGGCCCAGTCCTGCGCCTCGGTGCCGCCGGAGCCCGACTGCACGTCGAGGTAGGCGTTGGCGGTATCCATTTCGCCGCTGAACATGCGCTGGAACTCCAGCGTCTCGGCAAAGGCTTCGAAGCGCGCGACATCCTTGGCGATTTCGGTCAGGGCGGCGGTGTCGTTCTCGGCGCTGGCCAGCTCGTACAGCTCGGCGGCGTCGGCAAGGCCGGCCGTGGCCTCACTGATGGGCTCCAGCACGGCGATCAGCCGCGCGCGCTCGCGGCCCAGATTCTGCGCGCGCTCGGGGTGGTTCCACACCTCCGAGCTTTCCAGCTCGGCATTGACTTCAACGAGTCGGTCCTGCTTGACGTCGTAGTCAAAGATAGCCCCGCAGGGCGTCGAAACGCGCCTGCAGGGCTGTAATACCGCCTTTTAAATGATTGAGTTCCATCGGGACTGTGGGTCTGTTCGACTTTGGGGGCGCGGAGTATGCCATCGGCCCCGCAACCCGGCCACGGGCCGCGTGCGCCGTCGCTGCGGCCGGTCGCCCGCGCTGATCAGAAGGAAATTCAGGAACGGACTTGAGGCCGTCGACATGACGCCCATCGCCGCACGCGGCGCAATTGGTCATCATGCGTGGGGCCGGCGCCCGCCGGCACCCCCAAAAACAAACCAGGGCCAAACGCCCGACCGTGGAGGAGAACTGCATCATGAGCATCGACATCGGCCTTGGAAACTGGATGTGCCAGCGCGCGCGCCGCACCCCGGCGCGACCGGCACTGAGCTTTGAAGGCACCACCTGGCGCTACGCCGAACTGCAATTGCGCATCGACCGGCTGGCCACCAGCCTGCGCGAACACGGCGTGTGTCGCGGCGACCGCGTGGGCTTTCTGGGTCTCAATCAGCCGGCGTTTTTCGAGACGCTGTTCGCCGCCGCGCGCATTGGCGCGATCTTCGTGCCGCTGAACTTTCGGCTTACCGGCGCGGAGCTGCGCTACATCATCAACGACGCCGGCGTGCACACGCTGATCGTGGATGCGCCGCACCAGCCGGTGATCGACGGCATTCGCGCCCAACTGCCCTGCCGCCATTTCGGGTCTGCCGACGGGGCGGCCGAGGGCTGGCCCGCGATGATTCACGCTGCACAAGACTGCGCGCCGCTGCCACAGGGCGAGCCGGTGGACGCCGACGACGTGGCGATCATCATGTACACCAGCGGCACCACCGGGCGGCCCAAGGGCGCAATGCTCACGCACGGCAACATCTGGTGGAACAACACCAACATGCTGCACACCGTGGATGTCGAGCGGGACGACATTTCGCTGGTCATGGCCCCGCTGTTCCACATCGGCGGATTGAACATCACCACCCTGGTCACCTGGCAGAAGGGCGGCCACATCGTGCTGCAGCGCAGCTTCGACCCCGGTGGCTTTCTGGCAGCCGTCGCGCAGTACAAGATCAACACCACCTTTGCCGTGCCGGCGATGCTGCTGTTCGCCAGCCAGCACGCGGATTTCGCGGCCACCGATCTGAGCAGCCTGCGCCTGATCGTGGTCGGTGGCGCGCCGGTGCCCGAGCCGCTGCTCAAAATCTGGGCATCGCGCGGCGTGGCGATGAACCAGGGCTACGGCCTGACCGAAACCGCGCCGCTGGTGACCTTTCTGGCGCCCGAGTTCGGCATGAGCAAACTCGGCTCGGCGGGCAAGACCTCACTGTTCACCGAGGTCAAGCTGGTGGACGGGGACGGCGCGGAGGTCACCACGCCGGGCGAAAAAGGCGAGGTCTGCGCCAAGGGCCCCAACGTGATGAAGGGCTACTGGAACAAGCCCGAAGCCACCGCCCAGGCCATCGACCGCGAAGGCTGGTTTCATTCCGGCGACGTGGGGTACTTCGACGAAGACGGCTTTCTGTACATCGCCGACCGCGTCAAGGACATGATCATCACCGGCGGCGAGAACGTGTACCCGGCCGAGGTGGAAAGCGCGCTCTACGCCCACCCCGCGCTGGCCGAGATCGCGGTGATCGGCCTGCCCGACGCCAAGTGGGGCGAAGCGGTGGTGGCGGTCGTGGCGCTGAAAAAGGACGCGACGCTGGACCTGGAGACCCTGCGCGCCTTCGGCAGCGAGAGGCTGGCGCGCTACAAGGTACCCACGCGGCTGGAAGTGATTGATGCGCTGCCGCGCAACCCGGCCGGCAAGGTGCTGAAGTTCGAATTGCGCGCGCGCTTCGCGGCGGGGGGATGAGGTTCGCGCGCCCGTCGTCCGCGGGATGTCGCTGAGCATTGCGGGTCGCGGGTTCAGGAATTCGGTTTGGGTGCGGCATTTGCCGCACCGCAACATCGAGGTGGTGCGGCGGCCATTGTCGCCACGGCCAACCGGCGTAGGGTGACGCGGGTTCACTTTTCGCTTGGAGTTGGTCCATGCCCCAGTACAAAGCGCCGCTGCGCGACACCCGTTTCCTGCTCAATGAAGTGTTCGACTTTCCGGCCCACTACGCCGGCCTGAGCAACGGCACCGATGCCGATCCCGACACCGTGAACGCCATTCTCGAAGAGTGCGCAAGGTTCTGCGAAGAGGTGCTGTCCCCGCTCTACATGAGCGGCGACGCCGAAGGCTGCCGTCTCGAAGACGGTCAGGTGTTCACCGCCAAGGGCTACCCGGAAGCCTATGCCCAGTACGTGCAAGGGGGCTGGCAGGGTCTGTCGCACCCGGCGGAATACGGCGGCCAGGGCCTGCCGATGAGCCTCGGCCTGCTCAAGTCGGAGATGATGGGCACCGCCAACTGGCCGTTCCTCATGTACCCCGGCCTGTCGATGGGCTGCATGAACACCCTCATGCAATACGGCACGCCGGGGCAGCTCGCAACCTACATGCCGGCGCTCACCGAAGGCCGCTGGACCGGCACCATGTGCCTGACCGAGCCGCAGTGCGGTACCGATCTGGGCCAGCTCACGACCAAGGCCGAGCCGCAGGCCGACGGCAGCTTCCGCATCACCGGCACCAAGATCTTCATCAGCTCCGGCGATCACGATCTGGCCGACAACATTGTTCACATCGTGCTTGCCCGCCTGCCCGACGCCCCGGCGGGCACGCGCGGCATCTCGCTGTTCATCGTGCCCAAGTTTCTGCCCGCGGCAGACGGCGGCGTCGGTGAGCGCAACGGCGTCACCGTGGCCTCGCTGGAACACAAGATGGGCATCAGGGCCTCGGCCACCTGCGTGCTCAACTTCGATGCCGCCACCGGCTTCATGCTCGGCAAGCCCAACGAGGGCCTTGAGGCCATGTTCACCTTCATGAACACCGCGCGCATCGGCACCGCCATCCAGGGCGTGGCACATGCCGAGCTGGCGTTCCAGGGATCGCTGGCCTATGCCAAAGACCGCCGCTCGATGCGCGCGCTCTCCGGCAAGAAAGAGCCCGAGAGGACCGCCGACGCGATCATCCACCACGCCGATGTGCGGCGCATGCTGCTCACACAAAAAGCCTTCGCCGAGGGCGGCCGGGCCATGATCTACTTCGCCGCGCAGTACGCCGACCACATGGTCAACGGCATCATCGAGGGCGACCCGGAGAAGTTCCAGAAGTGGGACGACACGCTGGGCTTTTTCACGCCCATCCTCAAGGGCTTTCTCACCGAGATGGGGCTGGAAGCGGCCAACCAGGGCATGCAGGTGTTCGGCGGCCATGGCTACATCCGGGAGCACGGCATGGAGCAGATCGCCCGCGATGCGCGCATCGCCACGCTCTATGAAGGCACCACCGGCATCCAGGCGCTGGACCTGCTGGGCCGCAAGGTGCTGCTGCAAACCCGCGGCAAGGCCGTGCGCGACTTCACCGGGCAAATGGCGCGTTTCGCGCTCGACCATCTGCGTCACCGCGGCCTGCGCCGATTTGCCACCGACATGGGCCGCCATGCCGCCGAGTGGAACGTGCTGACGCTGCGACTGATGCTGAGGGCGCGCAAGGACCGCGACGTGGTGTCGTCCGCCTCGCATCACTTTTTGATGTATTCAGGCTACGTGATGATGGGCTACTTCTGGGCGCGGCAAGCGGCCGTGGCGCAGAAGAAACTGACCGAGGGCGACGGCACCGAGACGCCCGCGTTCTACAAGGCCAAGCTGGCGACGGCGACCTTCTACTTCGACCATCTGCTGCCGCGCGCCAGGGGCCATGCCGCGTCGATGACCAAGCCCAGCAAATCCATGACCGGCTTGCCGGAGGCAGACTTCGCGTTCTCCTGATGACACGCCCCGCCCGCCCTGGCGGTCGGGGTTGATTGGTGTCTGGTCGCGTGCGGGCCGGCGCTACCGGCGCGTGACCGGCACAGACGCGTCGTGAAATTGCAGGTTCAGTTCGGCCCGTTCCGGCACCTGTGCGGCGCGCGTCACCACCGCGCCGTGCGCGTCGCGCACCAGCACAAAACCCCGGGCCAGCGCCCCCTCGGGCGACAGGGCCTGCAGGGTACGGGTGGCCAATTGCCAGCGCTGCCGCTGCGCCTTCATCAGGCGCTGCTGTGCCGTCTGCAGCCGACGGTGCAGGTCTGCGTGGCGGGTGGCCGCCTCGGTTAGCCGGGCACGGGGATCGCGCCGCACCAGCCTCTGAATCAGACCGCTGAGGCCTTGCCCACGCTGCGCCAGCAGGCGGCGCGGGTGCGATTCGAGCCGTACGGACAGCTCATCGAGTCGCTGCGCCAGCAGCTGCAGTCGCCGGGTCGGGCGTTGCCGCAGCAACTGTGCGCTGCTGCGATCCAGCAGTTGTTGCCGGCGACTCAGGCTGCGCGCCGTGGTCAAGGTCAGCCGCTGCAGCAGGCGCGCGATGCCGGCCTTCAGTTCAGCCTGATCGGGCACCGCGCGTTCGGCCGCTCCGGTGGGCGTCGGGGCGCGCAGGTCGGCCGCCAGGTCCACCAGCGTGGTGTCGGTTTCATGCCCGACGCCACTGATCACCGGCACGGCGCAGTCGCGCACCGCATGCACCACGTCGGCCTCGTTGAAGGCCCACAGGTCTTCGATCGAGCCGCCACCGCGCACCAGCAACAGCACGTCGGCCTCGGTCGCCCAGCGCGGGTCGCGCAGCGCGCGGGCAATGGCCGGGGCGGCGCCCTCGCCCTGCACCAGCACGGGATAAAGGCGCACCGGCACCAGAGGGAATCGGCGCGCCAGGGTGGTCATCACGTCCTGCACCGCCGCGCCGGTCGCCGAGGTGACCAGCCCAATGCACCGCGGAAAGACAGGAATCGGCCGCTTGCGTGTGGCGTCGAACACGCCTTCGGCCTGCAACCGGGCCTTCAGCGCTTCCAGCGCCGCCAGCCTGGCGCCCAGACCGGCCGGCTCCATGTGTTCGCAGATCAGCTGCAGGTCGCCCCGCGCCGGATACATGGAAATGCGCGCCCGCACCCGCACTTGATCCCCGTTATTGGGCGCCGGGCGCACCAGCCGATTGGCCGGTTTGAACATGGCCGCGCGCAACTGCGCCTCGCCATCTTTCAGCGTGAAATACCAGTGGCCCGAGGCCGGACGCGCCAGATTGGAGATTTCGCCCTCCACCCAGACGGCGGTGAAATTGGACTCGAGCACCTCGCGCAACAGGCGGCTGAGTTCAGAAACGGCGTAAACGGTGGGAAGGGGCAGCGGGTCCATGACCTATAATATGTTTTTGCCGGAGTCCCCTATGTTTGACCGCATCGAGCGCGAAGCGCTGACCTTCGACGACGTGTTGCTGCAACCGGCTTATTCGAACGTGCTGCCACGGCAGGTCTCGACGCAAACGCAGCTGACGCAGGCCATCACCCTCAACATTCCCTTGCTCTCGGCGGCGATGGACACGGTGACCGAAGCCTCGCTGGCCATTGCCATCGCGCAGGAAGGCGGCATGGGCATCGTCCACAAGAACCTGCCGCCCGAGGGCCAGGCGCAGGAGGTCCGGGCGGTGAAAAAGCACGAGTCCGGCGTGATTGCCGACCCCATCACCGTCGACCCGACCATGACCATCGGCGAGGTGCTCAAGCTCACCCGCGCCAACAAGATCAGCGGCGTGCCGGTGGTCGATGGTGAGCATCTGGTCGGCATCGTCACCGCGCGCGACCTGCGCTTCGAAACCCATTTTGATGAACCGGTGTCGCGCATCATGACGCCCAAAGAGCGGCTCGTGACCGTGCGCGAAGGCGCCTCGCGAGAGGAAGTGCTCGACAAGCTGCACAGGCACCGCATCGAAAAGGTGCTGGTGATCAACGACGCCTTCGCCCTGCGCGGCATGATTACCGTGAAGGACATCCAGAAATCCACCGACCATCCGCTGGCCTGCAAGGACAGCGAAGGCCGCCTGCGCGTCGGCGCCGCGGTGGGCACCGGGGGCGACACCGACGAGCGTATCCAGCGGCTGGTCGAAGCCGGCGTGGACGTGATCGTGGTCGACACCGCCCACGGCCATTCGCAAGGCGTGCTCGATCGCGTGCGCTGGGTCAAGGCGCATTACCCGCAGGTGCAGGTCATTGGCGGCAACATCGCCACCGGCGAAGCGGCCATTGCCCTGGCCGACGCCGGTGCCGATGCGGTGAAGGTGGGCATTGGTCCCGGCTCGATCTGCACCACGCGCATCGTCGCCGGTGTGGGCGTGCCGCAGATCAGCGCGGTGATGAGCGTGGCCGCAGCCTTGAAGGATCGCGGCATTCCCCTCATCGCCGACGGAGGCGTGCGCTACTCCGGCGACTTCGCCAAGGCCATCGCGGCCGGCGCCTATGCGGTGATGGTGGGCTCCATGCTGGCCGGCACCGAAGAGGCGCCCGGCGAGGTCGAGCTGTACCAGGGGCGCTCATACAAGAGCTATCGCGGCATGGGCTCGCTGGGCGCCATGGCGCAGGGCTCCAAAGACCGCTACTTCCAGGACACGACCGCCGAGGTCGAAAAGCTGGTGCCCGAAGGCATCGAAGGCCGCGTGCCCTACAAGGGGCCCATGGCGTCGATCCTGCATCAAATGGTGGGCGGCCTGCGGGCCGCCATGGGCTACACCGGCTGCAGCACGGTGGCGCAAATGCGCACCGAGACCCGCTTCGTGAAAATCACCGGGGCCGGCATGCGCGAAAGCCATGTGCATGACGTGTCGATCACCAAAGAAGCGCCCAACTACCGCGTTGACGACCGCTAAGCCCGGCCGCGCACTGCCCGGCGCTTCCCGCCGCGGTGGCGCCGTGTTTGTGCCTGCTGCCCGGCCCCGTCGGCCCTGATGACCTGACCCCACACCCCCATGAACATTCACGCCGACCGCATCCTGATCCTCGACTTCGGCTCGCAGCTCACCCAGCTCATCGCCCGCCGCGTGCGCGAAGCCGGGGTGTACTGCGAGCTCATGCCCTGGGACGTGGGCGACGACGCCATCAACACGTTCGCCCCCAAAGGCATCGTGCTCTCGGGCGGGCCAGAATCGGTGACCGCGGCCGGCAGCCCGCGCGCCAGCGATGCAGTGTGGGCCCTGGGCGTGCCGGTGCTGGGCATCTGCTACGGCATGCAGACCATGGCAGAACAACTGGGCGGCAAAGTGGCGCCCGGCACCGTGCACGAGTTCGGTTATGCGCAACTGCGTGCCCGCGGCCACTCCAGGCTGTTTGACGGCATTGAAGACCACCGCAACGCCGAGGGCCACGGCCTGCTCGACGTGTGGATGAGCCACGGCGACTACGTGTACGAACTGCCGCCGGGCTTCAGCCGCATCGGCAACACCGGCGACCTTGAAATTGCCGCCATGGGCGATGAATCACGCGGCTACTTCGGCCTGCAGTTTCACCCCGAAGTCACGCATACCAAGCAGGGGCAGGCGGTGTTGTCGCGCTTCGTCCACGACATCTGTGGCTGTGCCCGCGCTTGGACGCCGGCCAACATCGTCACCGACGCGGTGGCGCGGGTGCGCGAGCAGGTCGGCAGCCGCAAGGTGCTGCTGGGCCTGTCTGGCGGGGTCGATTCCAGCGTCGTCGCCGCCCTGCTGCACCAGGCCATCGGTGACCAACTCACCTGCGTGTTCGTCGACAACGGCCTGCTGCGCCTCAATGAAGGCGACCAGGTGATGAAAGTGTTTGCCGACCACCTGGGCGTCAAGGTCATCCGCGCCAATGCGCAGGACCGCTTCATGGATGCGCTGGCGGGCATCGACGACCCCGAAGCCAAGCGCAAGATCATCGGCGGCGCCTTCATCGACGTGTTCGAAGCCGAGGCCACCCAACTCACCGACGTCGATTTTCTGGCGCAGGGCACCATCTACCCCGACGTGATCGAGAGCGCCGGGGCGAAGACCGGCAAGGCCCACGTCATCAAAAGCCACCACAACGTCGGCGGCCTGCCCGCCCATATGCGCATGCAACTGGTCGAGCCGCTGCGCGAACTGTTCAAGGACGAAGTACGCAAAATCGGCCTCGAACTCGGCCTGCCGCGCGACATGGTGATGCGCCACCCCTTCCCCGGCCCGGGCCTGGGCGTGCGCATCCTCGGCGAAGTCACCCGCACCGCCGCCGACACCCTGCGCCGCGCCGATGCCATCTTCATCGAAGAGCTGCGCAAGGCCGGCTGGTACGACCGCGTCAGCCAGGCCTTCGCCGTATTCCTGCCGGTGAAAAGCGTCGGCGTCACCGGAGATGGCCGCCGCCACGCCCCGGTCATCGCCCTGCGCGCCGTCGAAACCATCGACTTCATGACCGCCCACTGGGCCCACCTGCCCTACGACCTGCTCGACGTGTGCTCACGGCGCATCGTCAACGAAGTGCCCAACATCTCCCGCGTGGTCTACGACATCTCTGGCAAGCCACCGGCGACGATTGAGTGGGAATAGTTCTGTGGCAGATTCACAACCTGACCGAAAGCTCAAGGGGAGCCCAATGGACGTAAAGGCAAGCGCGTTCCGGCCCGACATCAACGGACTGAGAGCATGGGCGGTGATGTCCGTCGTCTTCTTTCACTTCGGCGTGCCGGGCTTCAGCGGCGGCTTCATCGGGGTTGATATATTTTTCGTGATCTCCGGATACTTGATGACCGGAATCATCACCGGCAAGTTGATCACTGAACCCCTACACAAGGGCCCAGACACCGCCAATCGATTCAGTATCATCGATTTTTATCTGGCACGGGCGCGGCGAATTCTCCCTGCCCTGATTGTGCTGTGCCTCTTTTTACTGGTGCTTGGCTGGTTTTACCTGTCAGCACGCGATTACAAAATGCTGGGCACGCATGTCATCAGCGCCCTGACCTTCATTTCCAACATAAAGTTCTGGGATGAAGCGGGCTACTTCGACACCGCCTCGCATGAAAAACTGCTGCTTCATACCTGGTCACTGTCAGTTGAATGGCAGTTCTACATCATATTCCCCGTGGTCCTTGTCGTTCTCTGGAAGCTGATTCCCAATCGACGATTCATGGGCTTGATGCTGGTCGCAGGCTTCCTGGCGTCGCTCGCCGTGTCGGTAATCATGACGCCCAAAACACCGAGTGCAGCCTTTTATCTGCTGCCCACCCGTGCCTGGGAGATGCTGGCCGGCGGCCTCGTGTACTTTTACGCGCAGCAACGTCTGCCAAACCCATACTGGGCCACAGGTCTGGAACTGACAGGGTTTGGTCTTATTCTGCTAAGCCTGATCTTCTTCGACGCCTCAACACCGTGGCCCGGATACCATGCTCTGGTCCCCACTGTCGGTTCGGTGCTGGTACTGCTTGCCGCGCGCAGCACATCGGTATTCACCGGCACGCGGCCCGCCCAGTGGCTCGGCAAAACCTCATATTCGATCTATCTGTGGCACTGGCCGCTGAGTGTCGCGCTGATCTACCTTGAACTGGACCATCACTGGGGGGCAATTTCCGTCTCCATGGTGCTAACGCTCATGCTCGGATGGGCCTCTTGGGCATATGTCGAACAGCCCGCAGGTCGCCGATTGATCAGGTTCAAAAAGCTTCCTCAAATCGCCGTGACGTGCGGCCTTGTCCTGCTGGTCGCCGTGCCAGCTGCAGGCGTGCGCCTGAAGGAGGGTGTTTACGGGAGGCTCGATCCGAAAGTAGGTGCCATATTCGCCGAGCGGGAGAATGACAATCCTCGCAAAGTGGAGTGTCGTGTGCCAAAAAGAACTACAGCAGAGAGTTGCACATATGGCGGCAATGAGCTGGGCATAATTGTTCTGGGCGACAGTCATGCTCAATCAGTCGTGAGGTCCGTAGAAAGGTCGCTGCCATCCTCAATTTTTCATGTTCTCGACTGGACGATGAATAGCTGCGCCACCATTATTGATATTAAAAGCACTATCATTGACCTCGCACCCTGCAGAGCTTTCATTAGATCTGCGTTGGAAATGTCCAGATTACTTGACCGATCAGCACCGATCTTTATCGTCAATCGACTAAGCACTTACATGATGGGTCCAAATGAGCCGGATAGAAAAGATGAGATTGCACTTCCAAATATATATATAAGCGACCCTTATCCAGAAAGATCAAATAAGTTCTTTGCAGAGTTGCAAGCCGGGATTGTCGAAACCGCATGTGCGTTCGCTCAGCATCGACCGGTTTACATGTTGAGGCCAATTCCAGAAATGAAGCTGGACGTCCCCCGCACAATGGGGCGCGCCGCCATCATATGGGGGCAAGAAAGGCGTGTGTCTATTACGCTGGATGAGTATGAGGAACGACATCGCATCGCGTGGGCGGCACAAGACCGCGCAGCGGAAGAGTGCGGCGTGATTCTGCTGGACCCAAGACCCTACCTGTGCAGCGATGGGCGCTGCTGGGGCGATGCCGATGGCCTGCCTCTCTATATTGATGATGATCATCTGAGTGAGCGCGGTGGGCAACTGCTGATTCCCCTGTTCAAACAGATGTTCAACACGAATGATCTTCCGCAGGTGTCGCAAAACCAGTAGCACTGGCGGCTGCCCTGGGCTGTCGCAAGCGGGGCCTGTATCCCGGGCAGACCCGGGGTGAGCCGCAGGTCCACCACCCGCCGGGGCAACCGCAAACCCAGCGCCGCCGTGAACAACCCCGACGTTTCGATGCCGCTCAACCAAATTCATGCCAAAAGGCTCAGCGTGGCCGCGTTGCCTCACGATGTGATGGGGCGCCACACTGTTCGCCGGACAGCGATGGACATGCCCTTTCGTGCGCCGCTTCCATTACAATCCGCGCCCCGGAGGGGTGGCAGAGTGGTCGATTGCGACGGTCTTGAAAACCGTTGAACCGCAAGGTTCCGGGGGTTCGAATCCCTCCCCCTCCGCCACAACAGTCGCGATTTTTTGGTTATAATCGCGTGCTGGGCCGGGTCGTTAGCTCAGCTGGTAGAGCAGTTGGCTTTTAACCAATTGGTCGATGGTTCGAATCCATCACGACCCACCATTTGGACAGTTAGCTCAGTGGTAGAGCATCGCCTTCACACGGCGGGGGTCACAAGTTCGAGCCTTGTACTGTCCACCAATTTGCAAGTCAGAGCCCCCGGCGCCGCAAGGTTCCGGGGGCTTTGTTTTTTCAGGCTTTTTCCGGCACCAGCCCTGACTTATGTTCAAGCGCACCTCGGCGTTGAACTGGCCATTCGACCCGCCTCCGGAGTTCGACAGTTAAACGCGCAAGTGATTGTTTTCATGAGGCATGATTTTTCAACGTGCCACTACAGGAGCGTGAGTTGCGCCGGTGCGCTGGTTTTTTTGACTCCGATGGCGCTGAGCGCGCTGCCCTGCTCTGGCGTGATTGTGGAGACGCCGGTGACGGGCGTGCCGCCATTCAGGCGCACCTGATGGTGCTGAATGCGGCGCAGCTGTTCGAGGACGCGCTCGGGGCTCAAGCCGCTGTTGGCTTGCCGCAGGCGGGCGCGCAGGACGCGGTGCAGGATCAGGGCGAGGAAGCAGATGGCGGCGTGGGCGCGGATCCGCTCCGGCAGACGATGATGGACAGGGCCGATCTCGATTTCGGATTTCAGCACCTTGAAGCCGCGCTCGATGTCCGTCAGCGACTTGTAGCGCGCGATGACCTCACGGGCACTCAGGTCGGTGGCGTTGGTCACCAGCAGCAGCTTGCCGTCCATCATTTCGGCCAGCGCACGGTCGCCCTCGTCGATCTCGAAGCTGAACAGATCGCCGGGCAGGTCGACCTTGATGATCCTGGACAGGTGCGCTTCGCGCACGGCGCTGAAGAAGCGCGCCTTGACGCCGCTGTCTGAGCGCTTGCGACCGCGGTAGAGGCCACCGGCGTCCTGGCCGTCGAGCTTGCCGGCCCAGGCATCGGCCTGCGCCACCAGGGTGTCGATCCGGTCCCGGCGGCGCTGCGTCTGGGTGGCCGCCGTGACGGGATCGTGCGCGATCACCAGGCGCAGTCCGGACCAGGGCAACTCGCCAACGATCTCCTCCCGGGCACCGGCACAGGTCTTGTCATGAAAGTCCCCGAGCAACTCGACAAACTCGCTGTAGCGCCGGCCGGGCACGGCCAGGATGAACTCCAGGGGCTGGCCATTGCTCAGACGGTCCTGCAGGGTCTCCAGATTGTCCAGGCTCAGCAGGCCGCGATCGGCCACCAGGACCAGCCGGCGAATCGCCGGGAAGCGCTCCAGCACCTTGCGCAAGGTCGGCAGCAGGGTCCTGGTTTCGGCGGTATTGCCATCGAACACTTCGTGGTAGATCGGCATGCCCTCGGCAGTCTGCTCCACGCCCAGCATTGTTGGCGCCGAATGAGTTCTGACCCGGGGTGCCGATCGAAAACTGACCCACGGATATGGGACAGCAATTTAGTTCGATTCTGTGGATAAGCTGGTCTTTTTGGTCTTGGCTTTCGCCTCCTTTCGGTTTGTGGATGATTGCTTGAAGCGATAGGACTCGTTGCCGGTCTCGACGATGTGGCAGTGATGCGTCATGCGGTCGAGCAGCGCCGTGGTCATCTTCGGATCGCCAAAGACGCTGGCCCACTCCGAAAAGCTCAGGTTGGTCGTGATCACCAGGCTGGTGTGCTCGTAGAGCTTGCTGATCAGGTGAAACAGCAGTGCGCCGCCGGCCTGCGAAAACGGCAGGTAGCCCAGCTCGTCGAGGATGACCAGATCGGCGTACATCAGCCGGTGTGCCGTCTGCCCGGCCTTGCCGATCTGCTTCTCCTGCTCGAGCTGATTGACCAGCTCGACGGTGGAAAAGCAGCGCACGCGCTTCTTGTGCCGGCGGATTGCCTCGACGCCCAGTGCTGTCGCCAGATGCGTCTTGCCGGTGCCGGGTCCGCCGACGAGCACGACGTTCTGCGCGCCTTCGATGAATTCGCCCCGATGTAATGACCTAGCGGTTTCTGCACAGGTCAGGCCGCTAATGCATACGCCTCAGC
>OJDA01000071.1_pt1 | contig 42485 bp, 32 predicted proteins | sample 1592551 | NCBI WGS metagenome assembly OJDA01 (sample SAMN05416810, study PRJEB24817) | seawater metagenome | isolation source: Sea water | place: Canada:Atlantic | collected 2013-07
CGAGATAGCGTAGCGTCTCGTGGGCTCGGAGATGTGTATAAGAGACAGATTATCGGCCGTGTAAATTGCATTTTCTTCTGCTGTATGGGTATCTACATAGTCAATGAGTTTTTTAGTCGAGGCAATCGCTCCAGGCGCGCACTTTAAAATCATTTTTACTTCTGTTTCTATCGCTTGATCTAGTTCACCAACTGTTACAACATCTGTTAAAAGGCCGATTGTTTTTGCTTCCGTCGCACCAAACACTCTTGCGTTTAAAAAGTTTCTGCGTGCATTTGCTGCACCAATTCGTTTAACGACATACGGTGAAATAGTCGCGGGGGTCAGCCCCAATTTCACTTCTGTTAAGGCAAATTTTGCTGTCTCAACGCCGATACTAATATCGCACACCGACACCATACCAACACCACCACCATAAGCTGGCCCCTGAATACGGCCTATTATAGGTTTACTTAAGTTGTTTAAAGCCGCTAACATTTTTGCAAGTTTGCTAGTTTCTTCTACACGTTGCGCTCTTGTTTTACTGATATTGCTTTCCATCCACTTTAAATCACCGCCGGCACAAAATGTTTTACCTGCTCCCGTTAAAACAACCACACGAACAGCAGCATCCAATTCCACAGTGGCACAAATATGTTGCATCTCTTGGATAAAATCAGCACTCATAGCATTGTGTACGATTGGTCGATTGAAGGTCACATAAGCCACCCCTCTATCATCAATATCCATAATTATGTTTTTATACTGCACCGTGCTCTCCATCTACATAACAACCATTAAGAAACAAATCAGCTTGTGATTGTGCAATTGCTTCCACGCTTGCGCCACTATCAACATACCAAATACTTGCCCAATTCATACTCCCGAAAATGGCAAGACGCAATAAATGCTTATCTACCCCTGTACGTATAACACCATCTTTTTCAGCTTGCTCGAATAAATCACGCCAAAAATTCTCATAAGCATCACGGTCAGGTTGTGCCGCATTATGAACGGTTTCTGGCACTTGCCCATAATTTCTAATACTGGCTAAGGTATAGTCCGAGTGCCGCAAGATAGCGATTAAATGCCCCCGAATAGCAGCCCGTAACAAGTCAGGAAAAGAAGGCGCCTTAGCCAACTGTTCTACTTCGTATTCAACAATATCTCGGATCAGATGGACACTTTTATTAAGTACTTCCTGCACTAAAGCTTCTTTTGAGTTGAAGTGATAATACAAACTCCCTGCCTGCATGTTTATTGATTCTGCAATATCTTTTAAATAAGTTCCATGATAGCCATGCTGACTTAATTTTTTAGCCGCTGCATCTAAAATTAACTGACGGGTAACGGAGCTTTTTTTTATTGTATTTGTCACTGAACCTAACCCTTTGATGAAGCCATAGTTTAAATCTAATGCAGATTAGATTCTAATTAGCGTTAGAATGAGTATAGTGATATGATCCGGCAAACGCAATATACAATAACTCAAATAAACACAAGGAAATCCAATGACTTTTAATGTTCAAATTAATGATGAAGTGGATGCGTTACGTGAGGCTGTACGTAAGTTTGCAAACGGTGAAATCGCCCCACTCGCTGAATCTGTTGATAAAGACAATGAATTTCCAAATCAACTTTGGCGTGCCTTTGGAGACATCGGTTTATTAGGCATGACTATTCCTGAAGAATACGGTGGAACTGGGCTAAATTACCTATCACACCTTGTCGTCATGGAAGAGATATCAAGAGCCTCTGCCTCTATCGGTTTATCTTACGGCGCTAATTCTAACCTTTGCTTAAACAACCTTTACCTAAATGGTAGTGAGGAACAGCGGCATAAATATTTACCTAAACTATGTACGGGTGAATATATTGGCGCATTAGCTATGTCTGAGCCCGGGGCTGGTTCAGATGTTGTTGGTTCGATGAGTTGTAAAGCCGAAAAAAAGGGTGATAAATGGGTCGCCAACGGTAACAAAATGTGGATTACCAATGGCCCTGATGCTGACGTATTGATTGTTTATATGCGCACTGCTGGGCCAGAAGCTGGTTCACGTTGCATGACTGCTTTTATTGTAGAAAAGAGCATGCCTGGTTTTTCAACCGCACAAAAACTAGATAAACTCGGTATGCGTGGCTCTAATACCTGTGAATTGGTTTTTGAAAACTGTGAAATTCCTGAAGAAAATGTACTCGGCAACGTTAACGAAGGGGTTAAAGTTCTAATGAGCGGCCTTAATACCGAGCGCATGGTGTTATCCGGTGGCCCTATCGGCATTATGCAAGCCACCATGGATATTTGCTTACCGTATATTCATGAACGGAAACAATTTGGTAAAGCTATTGGCCTGTTTGAGCTAATGCAAGGAAAAATGGCTGATATGTACGTTGCTCTTCAATCGACGCGAGCTTTTGCTTATCGTGTGGCTGAACAATATGACAAAGGCAATGATTCACGTAAAGATGCTGCTGGGCTTTTACTATTTGCTTCAGAAAATGCTGTAAAAGTTGCCTTAGAAGGCATCCAAACGTTAGGCGGTAATGGCTATATTAATGAGTTCCCTACTGGCCGTTTACTACGAGATGCCAAACTTTATGATATTGGCGCCGGTACCAACGAAATTCGTCGGATGTTAATTGGCCGTGAATTATTTGAAGATACAAAATAGATATGAATAAAAAAAGCGTTGTTATTGTTGCCGCCAAACGAACGGCTTTAGGTAGTTTTCAAGGTCAATTTTCCTCGCTTAGCGCATCAGACCTTGGCAGTTACGCCATAAGCGCCGCTATCGAAGACAGCCATATTGAACCCACTCAAGTAGACAGCGTGCATATGGGCTGCGTATTACCTGCCGGACAAGGCCAAGCACCCGCACGGCAAGCCTCATTAAAAGCAGGTCTACCGCTATCGGTCCCTTGTAATACTGTTAACAAAATGTGTGGATCTGGCATGCAAGCGGTGATGTACGGCTATAACCAAATATTAGCGGGCGATGCTAACTGCGTGGTCGCAGGTGGCATGGAATCGATGACTAATGCTCCCTACCTTTCAACCAAACTACGTGGGGGCCTTAAAATGGGCCACAGCGAAATGATTGATCATATGTTTCACGACGGCCTGCAAGATGTTAAACATGGCAAATTAATGGGTTCATTTGCTGAACTGTGCGCAGAAAAATACGGCTTCACGCGTGAACAACAAGATGATTTTGCCATTACCTCATTACAGCGAGCTAATGCAGCGACTCAATCAACGGCTTTTGAATCTGAAATAACACCGGTTGTCGTTAAAAATCGTAAAGCTGAAACGCGCTATGCAACTGATGAACAACCGGCTAAAGCCGACCTTAATAAAATCAAAACACTACGTCCTGCTTTTAAAAAAGATGGCACGGTTACCGCCGCCAATGCCTCGTCTATTTCTGATGGTGCGGCTGCCTTGGTATTAATGGATGTAGATGAAGCGCGCAAACAAGGCCTGCAAGCGCTTGCAACCATCACCGCGCAAGCAGTACATGCACAAGATCCTGATTGGTTCAGCACCGCGCCTATTGTTGCTATTCAAAAAGTATTAGAAAAATCGGGCTGGGCTATTAACGATGTTGATTTATTTGAAATAAATGAAGCCTTTGCTGTAGTCACCATGGCAGCCATTGAAACGCTTAATTTAGACCCTGACAAAGTGAATGTTAATGGTGGTGCTTGTGCCTTAGGTCACCCGATTGGTGCATCAGGCGCGCGCGTTCTAGTCACATTAATTCACGCATTAAAAGCTAGGCAACTGACTAAAGGGGTCGCCACGTTATGTATTGGCGGCGGCGAAGCCACTGCAATGGCGATTGAAATAATTTAACCCTGAGCACTTAACAATTATTAAGGTAAACAATGCCGGTCATTAAATCAAAAATTGAACCAGCATCTGCTGATTTCAAAGCAAACACGATTCAAATGGAATCGCTGGTTGATGAGCTTAACGAACGCATCACCACCGCTGCCAAAGGTGGCGGCGAGCGTGCACGTAAAAAGCATTTAACTCGCAATAAACTGCTACCAAGGGATCGGATTAAAGCCTTACTGGACCCAGGCAGTGCTTTTTTAGAGCTATCACAGTTAGCCGCTTATGGCATGTATGATAATGCTGCACCAGCAGCAGGCATCATTACCGGTATTGGCCGCATCCACGGTGGCGAAGTAATGATTATTGCGAATGACGCCACGGTTAAAGGTGGTACTTATTACCCACTCACCGTCACCAAACACCTACGAGCACAAGAAATTGCCGCTGAAAACCGCCTACCCTGTATTTACTTGGTTGACTCTGGTGGTGCTTTTTTACCTCTACAACACGAAGTATTCCCCGGTAAAGAACATTTTGGCCGTTTCTTTTACAACCAAACACGAATGTCAGCCGATGGCATTCCGCAAATTGCCGTGGTAATGGGCTCCTGTACCGCTGGCGGCGCTTATATCCCATCACTGTGTGACGAGTCTATTATTGTTCGCGAACAAGGCACCATCTTTTTAGGTGGCCCGCCTTTAGTTAAAGCCGCTACCGGTGAACAAGTGTCTTCTGAAGAGCTAGGCGGCGCAGAGCTACACTGTAAGCAATCGGGCGTTACCGACCATATTGCTGAAGATGACTCACATGCCCTTTCTATTGCACGTAACGTTATTGAACACCTCAACGAAACCAAAGAGCTTCAAGTAAAAGTTCGTCAGTCTCGCGAGCCCTTATATCCAAGCGACGATATTTTAGGCATTATTCCTAAAGACCCAAAACAACCGTACGACATACGCGAAATTATTGCCCGCTTAGTAGATGGTTCTGAATTCCAAGAATTTAAACCGCTGTATGGCCCAACGCTAGTGTGTGGTTTTGCCCATATCCACGGCTACCCAGTTGGCATTATCGCCAATAATGGTATTTTATTTTCACCCTCAGCACTGAAAGGCACGCATTTTATTGAGTTGTGCAATCAACGTGGCATTCCACTTCTATTTTTACAAAATATTACTGGCTTTATGGTCGGTAAAAAATACGAAGAAGAAGGTATCGCAAAAAATGGTGCCAAAATGGTCACCGCTGTGTCTTGCGCTAGTGTGCCAAAGTTCACCGTGTTAATTGGTGGCTCCTATGGCGCCGGTAACTACGGCATGTGTGGCCGTGCGTTTGGCGCACGTATGCTTTGGAGCTGGCCAAACTCTCGTATTTCAACCATGGGTGGCGAGCAAGCAGCCGCTGTACTGGCAACAGTTAAACGTGATGCACTTGAAGCCGCTGGCGAGAGCTGGGCTGATGAAGAGGAAGAAAACTTCAAAGCACCTATCTTGGCCCAATTTGAAGAGCAAGCTAACCCCTATTTTGCTACCGCTCGCCTTTGGGACGATGGCTTAATCGACCCACGAGATACTCGCCGAATTCTCGGCCTATCACTCGCTGTAGCCGCTAAAACGCCAATAGAAAAAGCCAATTTCGGCGTTTTTAGAATGTAGAGAATTGATCGAATGTTTAAAAAAATACTCATAGCAAACCGTGGTGAAATCGCTTGTCGGGTGATCTCCACACTAAAAAAAATGGGCATCACCAGTGTGGCTGTTTATTCCGACGCAGACCGTCATGCACGCCATGTAACACTAGCTGATGAGGCTTATTATATTGGTGCTTCAAGGCCAGATGAATCTTACCTAAAAGCGGATGACTTACTGGCACTCGCTAAAAAGAAAAACATTGATGCGATTCATTCTGGCTATGGTTTTTTATCTGAAAACAGCCACTTTGCACGTGCCTGCCTAGAGGCGAAAATTACCTTTATTGGCCCCTCCGCTGACTGTATTGAAAAAATGGGCGCTAAAGATGCAGCAAAAGCGCTTATGGAAGCTGCCAATGTGCCGGTTGTGCCTGGTTATCATGGTGAAAATCAAGCACCAGAACACTTGCAAAAACAAGCTGAAAAAGTAGGCTTCCCCTTATTAATAAAAGCGGTGTCTGGCGGTGGTGGTAAAGGCATGCGTGTTGTTAACAAAGCCGCTGAGTTTGCTAAATTGCTAGACTCAGTAAAACGTGAAGCGATGAATGCCTTTGCTGATGACCGTGTCTTACTCGAACGCTATATCAGCAAGCCTCGTCATATAGAGTTCCAAATATTTGGTGACTGTCATGAAAACTACGTACATTTACACGAACGCGAATGTTCATTACAACGTCGTCATCAAAAAATTATTGAAGAAACGCCCTCGCCCTTCTTAGACGAAAAAACACGTCAAGCCATGGGTATTGCTGCTGTTAATGCGGCACGTGCTATTCGTTATTCGGGCGCTGGCACTATCGAGTTCATCGTCGGTGAAGACCGTTCTTTTTACTTTATGGAAATGAACACACGCCTTCAAGTAGAACACCCTGTGACCGAAATGGTCAGCGGGCAAGACTTGGTTGAATGGCAAATTCGTGTTGCCGCTGGTCAAGCCCTTCCCTTAAAACAAGAGCAAATCCCGCGTACAGGCCATTCGTTTGAGGCACGCCTCTATGCTGAAAACCCTAACAATCAATTTCTACCATCCACCGGCAAACTTCAGCATTTACGTTTCCCCACAAGCGATAAAAATCTGCGCATTGAAACCGGGGTAGAACAAGGCGACAGCATCAGTGTGTTTTATGACCCAATGATCGCAAAATTAGTGGTTTGGGGAGAAGACCGCGAAACAGCACGTAAACGTTTATTAAATGCCTTAGGCGAAACCGGCATTATTGGTGTTGAAAACAATATTGCCTTCTTAGGAACATTGGCAACACACCCAGACTTTATTGAAAACAAGATTGATACTCAATACATTGATAAAAAGTTAAACAGGCTTCTTGCAGATAGCGAGGTGGAACTACCAGACAATGTCTTACTTGCCGCAACAGTAAAGCGTCTTCTTGAGGGTAAGCAATTAGTTAAGGAAATGGCAGCCACATCAGTTGATGGTAATTCGCCTTGGTTTGATACCACTGGTTGGCGACCCAATGGGCAAAGCCAGCGCAGCCTATTTTTTAACTATGAGGAAACCGATGAGATAGAAATTAAAGTGACCGAGAATGATGAACACTTTATTTTCCATCTAGACGATGATCTAGATGTTATTGCTGAATCCTTGGCTAACGATGCCATCCGATTACAAATTAATGACAGCTGGGAGCGATTTATAGTTTTAAGGCACGAGACAAGCCTGCTTATTTCTTGGAAAAACCGTTGGTACGCCCTAACTGAAATGAACCCTTTCGAACCCGACCTGTCAACAATGAGCGCTAATTCAAACATTATTGCGCCAATGCCTGGTAAGTTATTGAAAGTCTTAGTAGCTAATGGTGATGCCGTTTTTGAAGGTCAGCCCTTAGCCATTATTGAAGCGATGAAAATGGAACATACCTTAAACGCACCCTTTGATGGTGAGATTGATCAAGTATTTTATAGCGAGGACGATTTTGTAGAAGCAGATGCCACCTTAATTACTTTTAAGGAACAGGCGTAAAGCATGCTTCGCAATTATCCAAGCCAGGTAAGAATTGTAGACGTCTCACCACGTGATGGCCTGCAAAATATTAAAAACTCTGTCCCCACTGAGGTTAAAACTACCTTAATAAACAAACTGTGTGATTCCGGCATTCAACATATAGAAGTAGCCAGCTTTGTTAGCCCTAAATGGGTGCCACAAATGGCAGATGCAGAAGCTGTTCTACAACAATTACCGCCTAGAGAAGGTACTTCGTATATCGCATTAACTCCTAACCTTCGTGGGTTTGAACGTGCGATTGACAGTGGTGCTAAAGAGGTCGCAATTTTTGCTGCCGCCTCAGAAACCTTCAGCCAAAAAAACACCAATTGTAGTATTGCCCAATCGCTTGAACGCTTCGAACCCATCATGCTCAAAGCAGCTACTTTGGGAGTTCGCGTTCGCGGTTATACCTCCTGCGTTTTAGGCTGTCCCTATGAAGGCGATGTAGCTGTTGCTGAGGTTGTTCGAGTATCCAAAGCACTGATTGATATGGGTTGTTATGAAGTATCGTTAGGCGACACCATAGGCATTGGAACACCCATCAAAGCACGTGAAATGATCGCGGCTGTTATTAAAGCAGTGCCAGCAGAAAAACTAGCGCTGCACTTCCACGATACGCGGGGGCAAGCATTAGCTAACATTTTGGCCTGTTTAGAGTATGGAGTGGCAAATATTGATGCCTCAGTCGCTGGCCTAGGTGGCTGCCCTTATGCCGCGGGCGCATCGGGTAATGTTTCAACTGAAGATGTTGTTTACATGTTACATGGCATGGGCATTGAAACTGGTATTGATTTAAAAAAATTAGTCGCCGCTGGACATTACATTAGCGAGCAAATTGCTGGACCTAATCTTAGTAAAGTTGGCGCAGTCTACCAATAAGCCTTATACATAAAAAAATTAAACAGGAGTAAAACCATGAGTGGTTTTAACAAAGTGGTATCAAACTACCAAGAAGCAATGGCTGGACTAGCAGATAATATGACCATTATTGCCGGTGGTTTTGGGCTTTGTGGCATTCCTGAGGGCTTGATCAGCGAAATTAAACATAGCGGCGTTAAGGGTTTAACTATCGTCTCCAATAACTGCGGTACCGATCACTTTGGCCTAGGCATGTTATTAGAAGACAAGCAGATTAAAAAAATGGTTTCCTCGTATGTAGGTGAAAATGCAGAATTTGAACGCCAATATCTATCTGGTGAACTTGAGGTGGAACTCACCCCACAAGGCACCTTAGCTGAAAAAATGCGTGCCGGTGGTGCTGGCATACCTGCTTTTTATACGGCGACTGGTGTTGGAACCCTTGTAGCTGAAGGCAAAGAGCTTAAGCAGTTTAATGGCCGAGACTATATTTTAGAAGAAAGTATTACCGGTGATTTTGCCATTGTAAAAGCATGGAAAGCAGACAAAACGGGGAACCTCATTTACCGTAATACCGCCATGAATTTCAACCCAATGGCGGCTACCGCAGGCAAAATATCCGTTGTTGAAGTTGAAGAAATTGTTGAGGTGGGTGAGCTTGATCCAAACCATATTCATACTCCCGGTATTTACGTTGACCGTATCATCCAAGGAAGTTTCGAAAAACGTATTGAAAAAATCACTCTAGCTATAAATTAAGGAGCCTCAAATGTCATTAAATCGTGACCAAATTGCCATGCGTGTGGCTCAAGAGTTAAAAGATGGCTACTACGTTAATCTTGGTATTGGTATTCCAACCCTAGTGGCTAACTATGTGCCTAGTGATATTGAAGTGATGCTGCAATCAGAAAACGGCTTACTGGGAATTGGCCCCTACCCGACCGAAGAGCAAGTGGATGCTGATATGATCAATGCCGGTAAAGAAACCGTGACAGCGGCTTTAGGCGCCTCAATTTTCTCATCGGCAGAAAGTTTTGCAATGATTCGAGGCGGCCATGTGGATCTAACCGTACTGGGGGCTTTTGAAGTTGATCAACAAGGTAATATTGCCTCTTATATGATTCCAGGCAAACTCGTTAAAGGAATGGGCGGCGCGATGGATTTAGTCGCTGGCGCCGAGAATATTATCGTTACCATGAGCCATGCAGATAAACGCGATAATTCCAAATTATTGGAAAACTGTACATTACCCTTAACAGGCGCTGCTTGTGTTAAGCGCGTCGTGACCGATTTAGCAGTCATGGATATTAAAGAAGGCGCTTTTCACTTAATAGAACGAGCACCGGGTATCAGCGTTGAAGAAATTAAGCAAAAAACTGCCGGTAGATTAGTCGTGCCGGCTTATGTTCCAGAGATGTCATTTTAAGAAACATCAGCTGCAAAATAGTTAAAACAATTCACATGACACTAGTTTAGAAAGGGTTAATAAATAAGGTATTAGCCGTCTTTTAATTTGATTCAGAAGCAGGCTTTTTACTTGGGTTAAAAAAACTAGCATCCTCATGATGGTTCTTGTGATAAAGGGTGCCAAAACTCACAACATTGGTTAATTTGTGCCAGACCTTGGTATTAAGATTTACTGGCGTGCTAACGCCCTTTTCATCAAACGGGTGATTGTAATAATTAATGACAAAGAACAACCACCACCCTGAAATAAAAACAGGCATCCAGATTGCTGCAAATAGCGTTGGCCCAAATACAAGTAACCAAAACAATGGAGTACCTACAAATATAAGAGCCCCAAGAACCATCGTTAAAATATAAATTGGTTTGGGTAAGTGATGCAATTCAAGATGTTTTGCATCAAGGTAATCAACTGTAGCTTTTTGCATAGTATTTGCGTATGGCCAAAAAGCTCTACCTTTAGGACAATGCGGGTCATTCTCAACATCATCCGCATGTTTATGATGATAATAATGCACCATTTTCCAACCAAAAAAATTCGTTCTCACTAGTAAACTAGCTAATTCGCCTATACAAGTATTTAACCAACGTGGTTTAAGAATTGAGTGACTAGTATTATGTACTAAAGCCGCAGCCGCAATACCAATTGAAACTGTAATTGGCAATAAACTTATCAGAAAAACTGTTGTTTCTAATGGCTCTGGAGATAATAAAACAGCAGGAACAATAGCCAATAACATAGTATCAAAGCGCATCGTTAATGTTAAGCCTATCACCAGTAAGGGCATCAACCAGCCCCCCGAATACGAAGGTAGAAGTATGAAAATCGCAACCCCTAATAAGGCTGCCCAAACAGCAAAATACTGCAACATAAAATAAGGCTTATCGAAAAAACTTTGAAACATGCTGTCCCCACTATGAACTCTAAAGATTAGAGATTGTATCCTAACGAAATGGATAAACAAAAAATATTACCCCCCTCACTTCTTCAGTAATACTTCCCTATGGGCTTTAGTTTTTCAGCAGAAAACAAAATTTTCAAAGCCTTAGTTAGACTCTATTAAGAATTTTTCACTTATTCGCCTACTCCTTATCGGCGCATGATCGTTTGGGTCCATGCCCTATATAGGTTTTGTGACGACGAGTCAAAAACTAATATATATTTTTATTCCAAATTAAACCTCAAGCTTTGGCCTTATAAAGAGAGTATTCAACAACCCCTTCTGGCAAATGAATAGTGACGGAGACTGGCTTGCCTGCTTCGTCAACGTTTAGAAGCGGCTCAATGATTGGAACATTATTCTGTTTTTTAGCAAACGCTAAAACATCACTTACTTTTTTGAAGGTCGATAAGCGCTTAAGTTGAACATGTGTTACTGGCATTAACTTAACCTCGCCTTGCTCATAAAGCGATAAAATCTCTTCAGGCAACGCCCAGCAAGACGAGTCAATTTCTATATTGTCATGACTAACTTGGTGACCCATTGAGCCTTTGGCTATAAAAAAACGTGTATCAAAACGCTTAGGTGTACCATCGGGAGCTATCCAATGGTCATAAAAAATAACCCTGTCTAAATCTAGCGATGCACGGTGCTCCCTTAACAAGCTCTCAAAACTCACATCACCTTTATGCAGTTTTTGACGTAATGCTGCGTTAACCTGAATATCATCATTTCTCGTAGCAGCAAGGATGCCCGCCTCCTCTAAGGTTTCACGAATAGCCGCTATTTTATAAGCGTGTATCGATAAATCAGTGTCATTTGTATAAAAACAAAGGTTATTATTTAACCTAAGCTGTTTATCTTGCTCATCAACAACACCGCCGGGAAAAACATAAGCCCCTGCTGCAAAACCTGTTGTTTCGACCCGGCGTAACATACAAACTTCTGGGCCTTTTTTTGTATCCCTTAACAGGATTAGTACAGCAGCTTCTCTGATCATTTCAGCCTATTATTTTCAATGGTTAATCATTCGCTTTATAACGCCATAAAGACCATACTATAACAAGTGTTAGATAGATCACAGGATTGAGTATGAACAATGAAAATGAACAGTTAATCTTAAATGCAGTTGATAAGTTTTTAATAAAAATAAAACCATCTGTACGTTCATTAGAAGCAAACGATGAATACCCCGATGATATTGTAGAAGGAATGAAAGAAATGGGCTTATTTGGTGCTGTTATTGACCCACAATACGGTGGTCTTGGTCTCCCCGTCTCGACTTATGCAAAAATTGTAGAACGCGTTGCCAGCGTATGGATGTCTTTAACGGGTGTGTTTAATTCCCATCTGATTATGGCCATGTCTGTACAACGGTTTGGAACTGAAGAGCAAAAAAACAAATGGCTACCGTTATTTGCCTCGGGTGAGATACGTGGCGCATTAGCACTCACCGAGCCGAACTGCGGAACTGACCTTCAAGCCATTAATACTGTGGCAAAACGTGAAGGTGATAACTACATTATTAATGGCTCTAAGGCTTGGATTACCAACAGCCTGCATGGTAGTTGTTTTGCTCTGTTGGTAAAAACCAATGCCGCAGCCAATCCTGCACATAAAGGCATGAGTCTTTTTATCGCCCCCAAAGGTGAAGGTTTTGTAATGGGTAGCCAACATAAAAAACTCGGTTATAAAGGCATAGATACTGCTGAGTTTTTCTTAGATAACTACCAACTGCCAAAAGAAAACCTAATTGGTATACAGGAAGGGCAAGGCCTACAGCATGCCTTAGGTGCGTTAGCCTTAGGTAGAATCAACGTCGCATCACGAGGTATTGGTGTCGCCTCTGCCGCGCTAAAAGACTCTATTGAATATTCACAACAACGTAAAACCTTTGGTAAACCGATTTGCCAACACCAATCCATTCAAATCTATTTAGCTGATATGGCCACACGGGTCGAAGCGGCTCGTTTGCTCGTGCAATCTGCCGCAACCGCATTTGACCGAGGTGAGCGCTGCGATATGGAAGCTGGCATGGCTAAATTATTTGCCACAGAAGCGGCGATGGAGAACTCTGCCGAAGCATTACGCATACATGGTGCGTATGGCTACTCAACCGAATTTAATGTAGAACGATATTATCGGGATGCGCCACTACTTGCCATTGGTGAAGGCACGAATGAGCTTCAACGGATTATTATTGCAAAACAACTCATTCAACAAAACCCACTTTAAATTCATCTATATAGCTTTACAATAACCTTTTCTTCGCCACATTAAGCAGCTAATTTTATGAGCAATAATCATTTTGAAAGTACCAACAATTACATCGCCACTGAAGAACTCAGTATGGCTGTTAACGCCGCTATAACGCTTGAACGTCCTCTATTAATAAAAGGCGAGCCGGGTACCGGTAAAACGCAACTCGCCCTTGAAGTAGCTAAATCCTTAGATGCACCGTTAATTGAATGGCATATAAAATCCAGCACAAAAGCGCACCAAGGCTTGTATGAATACGATGCGGTCTCGCGTCTTCGCGATTCTCAATTAGGTGATGATCGTGTGCACGATATTAGCAATTACATTGTTAAAGGTAAGGTCTGGGAAGCGTTTGCCTCAGATAAGCGTGCGGTATTATTGATTGATGAAATTGACAAAGCAGATATTGAATTCCCAAATGACCTTTTGCAGGAACTCGATCGTATGGAGTTCTTCGTGTACGAAACGCAAGAGCTTGTTAAAGCAAAAAATAGGCCGCTCATCATTATTACCAGCAATAATGAAAAAGAACTACCCGATGCCTTTCTAAGGCGCTGCTTCTTCCATTACATTCGTTTCCCCGAGCTAGAAACGATGCAACAAATTGTTAATGTTCACTTCCCTAGCCTGAAAAAAGATCTACTGGCCGAAGCACTCGGTATATTTTTTGATGTACGAGAGATTGCTGGCTTAAAAAAGAAACCTTCTACCTCTGAGTTGCTCGACTGGATAAAACTACTGTTATCTGAAGAACTAACCGCCGATACATTACGCGAGGCAAATACTAATAATATTCTGCCAAAGCTACACGGGGCACTATTAAAAAACGAGCAGGATGTCCACTTATTCGAACGCATCGCGTTTATTAACAGGCGTAAACAAGAGCAGTAATAGCTTATATGTTTATTTCTTTCTTTTTCAGCCTACGCAAGGCCGGTTTACCGGTCAGTATTACAGAACTGCTTAGTTTACTGAGCGCCCTTGATAAGCGGCTTGCCAGCTTTAACATTCAAGCTTTTTATTATTTATCGCGCACTGCTTTAGTAAAAGATGAGCGTTATTACGACCGTTTTGACCAAGTATTTGCCGAGACATTTGATGGGCTTGAGTACGACCACGCATTAGAAGACGTCTTTAATCAAATTCCTGAAGAGTGGCTTCGCAAACAAGCCGAAAAACTACTCAGCGAAGAAGAGAAACAAAAAATCCAATCGCTGGGAGGTTGGGAAGAATTAATGAAAACGCTTAAAAAGCGTTTAGAAGAACAAAAAGAAGAGCACCATGGTGGCAATAAGTGGATTGGAACCGGTGGTACATCACCTTTTGGTGCCTATGGCTACAATCCTGAAGGTGTACGTATAGGGCAAGATGAGTCTCGTCATCGTCGAGCCACCAAAGTATGGGATAAACGAGAGTTTAAAAATTTAGACGACAGTGTTGAACTAAACACTCGAAACTTAAAAGTAGCCTTACGAAAACTTAGAAAATTTGCCCGCCAAGGCTCTGCTGAAGAGTTGGATCTAGACGACACCATTCGTTCTACTGCATCCAATGCCGGTTATTTAGACATTAAAATGGTGCCTGAACGCCACAACGCCATTAAAGTATTATTGCTATTAGATATTGGCGGCTCAATGGATGACCATATTCGTATTTGCGAAGAGCTTTTTTCTGCCAGCAAAGCTGAATTCAAGCATTTAGAGTATTATTATTTCCATAATTTCACCTATGAATACCTTTGGAAAGATAATACACGCCGATTTGATGAGGCCACCCCTACCGCTGAGGTGATTAACCGCTACCCCAGTGACTACAAGCTTATTTTTGTTGGCGATGCCAGTATGAGTCCGTATGAAATTACCTACCCTGGCGGCAGTGTAGAACATTGGAACGAAGAAGCGGGCGCCGTTTGGTTCCAGCGACTGTTAGCCGCATTCCCTAGCAATGCTTGGCTTAACCCAGATGCCGAACAAAACTGGGATAGACGTCAATCTAACCGCCTCGTTCGACAGCTAAACGCCGAGAAGATGTTCCCCTTAACGATTGGCGGCCTAGATAGCGCGATCAAGTCGTTGCTTTAATAATAAAGCCTATTTATCCGCCTTATAAACCGGTTGCTTCATCTCAAAAAGATTATCAACATGGCAGTAACTATGCCCACCTAAACGCCCCACCACATCAAGCCCTTTCATATCAACGTAACGACCATCATAGAGCTCATCGTTAATATGGCAATAAACCACCTCTGCGATCACTAATCCACACTCTCGCCGGGTTCCTTCGTTAATCGGCACCACTTGCTTTAAACGGCATTCAAGGCTAACCGGAGACTCAGCAACACACGGTGGCGTTATCAACTCAGAAGGCATTGTGTTTAGACCGGCCAGTTCAAATTCATTCACTTCTGTTGGGTATTCAGCGGCTGTTTTATTCATCGCTTCGGCAATATCGCTATTAACAAGGTTTACAACAAACTCACCCGTTTCTTCAATATTCACCAAGCTATCTTTTGACTTTGCGCCGGCAAAACGTGCAATCGATACGCTAATAGTCGGCGGCACATAACAAACACCATTAAAAAATGAAAAGGGTGCCAAGTTTAAAATACCCTCTTTAGATTGTGATGATATAAAGGCAATTGGCCTAGGGGCCACCACTGCTTTTAAAATATTGAAAAATTTATCATGCGTCTTTGGGTCAATTTTCATCTTAAATCCTTCGTTTAACTTTTCATCTTAATAATTCTAGCATCAACTAATTTGCCAATCTGCTGAATAACTTGTCAGCTGCAATACTGTTAATCACTGAAAGATTGCACCCTGTTCAATCTTTTCAGTATTAATACAGCCTTTGCTTAAATTTCCAAGTAATTCTAGTTATGGCTTTAAATCCCCCCATTAAAAAACGCTTGTATAAGCAAATAGTTAGCATAAGCGTTTTGATTAATGGGGTTGCTGTCAGTTCATTAACGTCAAAGCCGTGTTTTCTTTATACCGGATCCCAAGAAAACACATCAGGCGAACGCTCTAGAGGGTAGAAACTACTTTTCAATGCAGGAATTGCATGCTCTGAAATGGTTTGTGGCGTCCAACCTTCTGATCGATGAGTAGAGCGTAATGGTCTGGACTGTCCCATCAAGAAAACTTCATTATTACGCACCGCAAAAATCTGCCCAGACACTTCACTGGCCTCATCACTGGCTAAGTAAACAGCCATTGGAGCCACCTTATCGGGTGTCATTTCTTTTAATTTATCAACTCGGGCTTGTTGTTCTGGTGTATCAACAGGGATCGCTCCAATCATTCGGCTCCAAGCAAAGGGGGAAATACAATTAGAACGCACGTTATAACGCTGCATGTCTAATGCAATACTTTTAGATAACGCAGCAATACCAGCTTTTGCGGCAGAATAATTTGCTTGACCAAAATTACCGATTAAACCGGATGTTGATGTCATAAATACAAAACTACCGCTTTCCTGTTGTTTGAAATGTTTCGCAGCAAAATGAGCCGTATTAAAACTACCATTCAAATGAACATTAATCACCGCGTTCCATTCTTCAGGTGACATTTTATGAAAAATTCTATCGCGCAAGATACCGGCATTATTAACAACGGTGTCAATCCGACCAAAGTTATCGATAGCCGCTTGGATCATAGCCTCTGCACCATCAAGCTCTGCAACATTATCACCATTAATTACCGCCTCACCACCCGCAGCACGGATAGTTGAAACGACTTCCTCTGCTGGGCTTTCGCCAGTTTCTTCTCCACCAACGCCGGCACCTAAGTCATTAACAACCACTTTTGCGCCTTCTTGCGCCATCATGATCGCCATTGCTCGGCCAATACCTCGACCTGCTCCAGTAATTAGTACTACCTTATCTTTCATTATCATTTTATTGTCTCCAATTTTGTTGTTTTCTAACCTAGCTTATCGGCCTTTAAATTCACCCTGGCGTTTATCAAATATTGCATTCATTGCCTCTCGGTGGTCATCGGTACGATGCGATACCGCTTGCATAACAGCAGCCGTTTGTAAGTGCGTATCCAAATCGGTTTGTTGCCCCTCGCGTATTAACTGCTTGGTCATCCGAACCGAAACAGGTGGATTAACCGCAATTCGTTTCGCCAGCGCCATTGCTTCATCGATCAACTTATCATCTGCGACGACTTTTGAAACAAGTCCAAATTTCAACGCTTCTTGGGCATCAATCGGGTCACCTGTAAAAGCCATTTCAGAGGCTTTTGCCAAACCAACAGCTCGTGGTAATAACCACGAACCACCATCACCTGGAATAATGCCTAATTTAACAAAGCTTTCAGCAAACCGAGCACTTTCAGCAGCAATTCGCATATCGCACATACAGGTAAGGTCGCAACCCGCACCAATAGCTGGCCCATTAACCGCCGCTATAATAGGAACATCTAACGCTTGAAATGCACGTGGTATTCGCTGAATACCTTCGCGGTACCACGTGGCTAACTCGTGGGGCGTTTTATCTGATTCGGTCATTTCGGCACGAATCTTTTTAACATTACCACCTGATGAAAAGGCAGGCCCGTTACCCGTTAAAATGATCACCCTTATTTGGCTGTCTTTTTGTGCTTGTTCGGCCAATGATACTAAGTCATCAATCATTTTATTGTCTGTTATCGCATTACGTGTATCAACACGGTTCATACGCCAAACAGCAATGCCATCTGTTACTTCAGTTATTACTTCTGTTATCACTATTGTTTCCTTAATTGTTAACCTGTTTGCGTTGTTAACCAACTCCATAAACTATCAGTATCAAGCGCGAAGCACTGCTGACCTAATTTTGCAGACCAATAGGCCTCATTGCCATACTCATCACGCCAAGACCATAGTCGACGTGTACTCAGTTGTAATGGGTATTCTTGCGTAAATCCAATCGCGGCATGTACTGCATGAGAAGTTTTTGCTGCATAACCGGCGGCTTCTCCCGCCGTGATTTTTGCACAAGCAATCAACTCCCATTCTTGTTCTGTGTTTAAGTGATCTATAGCGGCATCAACAGCGCAAATAGCGGCACTGGTCATTTCAGCTAAAACGGCCATTTGTTGCTGAACTGCTTGAAATTTACCAATAGGCCGGCCAAATTGTGATCGCTCATTAGCAAAATCAACGGTCATTTCTAATACCCGTTGCAACGTACCTGTTATTTGGGCCGCGCGACAAAGTGCAAACCATGATTCAAGCTGTTTGAGACTCATCGCCTGTACATCGCTCGCATTATCCAGCAAGCTAGCTTTAAAGGTCACATCATCACGTGGCTCACCAGCCATATTCTGACCAGCATTAATCGTTATATCCTGAGCTTTAACAAGGCTCAACTGTGTTTTATTATTCTGAGTAAAAATAACCACTATCGATGCCGCATGACGCGCCCAAGGGATTCCATATAAATGGATATCAGGCTGCTCGTTGAACGGTGCATCAAGTATCACAGGGATAATCAATTCATCGCTAAATTCTGCGCCTGACTTAAGCGATAAATAAACGCCCATTAACGCTTCAGCAACCGGCAACGACACGTTGTAGTACCCAGCTAACCTCATTAATACACACCCAGCTTCAAGGCCAAGGCCCGCACCACCATCCTCTTCAGATAACAACGTTGTTAACCAACCATCTGCCAAGAAATCTGCCCAAAGTACTTCTGGAAACTGTCCTGTTTCCATTAACTCATGACCGTTAGTTGTTGAAAAGTCGTCAAAAAGACGGGTTGCTGACTCTTCAATTAATTGAGCAACTTCGTTCATCGTAACCCCAAACCTCTGGCAATAATGCCACGTAAAATTTCACGCGTACCACCACGTAATGAAAAAGATGGCGCTTTTAGTATTGATTCAGATAATAAGCGCGCAACGCCGCCGTTTGCAGTTGGGCGCGCTTCGGTTGCTAAAATCAATCGCATGGCTTCAGGAAGCTCTTGTTCGAACGAGGTCCCTAAATCTTTAACTACCGATGCTTCGTTAACCGGTAATTTGCCTTCTTGTAGTTGATTCGCGACCGATAAAGACATTTGGCGTAACACCATTAAGCGCGCTACAAATTGACCAATAACGGGTTCTGCTTGGTGCGTTAGATTCGCATCACGTAGTTCTTTAATCGCCGCTTCAAGTAGTTGATAACTGCTTAAAAAACGTTCTGGCCCGCTTCGCTCAAATGCTAGCTCGGCCACTACTTGACCCCATCCTTCGTTGACCTTACCTACCAGTCGATTATCTGGCACAAATACATCATCAAAGAAAATTTCATTAAAATGCGCCTCTCCGGCCAACGTAACAATGGGCCGAACCGTAATACCTTCATGCTTCAGGTCAACAATTAGTTGACTCATACCATGGTGGCGATCATCCGATACTGGCGCCGTTCTACATAACGTGATCATTTGGTGACAAACATGCGCCCAACTGGTCCAAATTTTGGAACCATTGATAAGCCAACCGCCCTCTACTTTCTGTGCACGAGTTTTAATCGACGCTAGATCTGAGCCGCTATTAGGCTCACTCATTCCAATGGCAAAAAAGCACTCCCCTTTTACAATTTTAGGCAAAAAGTGTTGTCGTTGCTCTTCGGTACCAAAACGCAATAAAAGTGGCCCGCTTTGACGATCTGCCACCCAATGGGCACCAACTGGTGCGCCCGCTGCGAGTAGTTCTTCAATAACTACATACCGCTCAAGATAACTGCGACCGCCACCACCGTATTCAGTGGGCCAGGTCATACCCAACCATCCTTTTGCAGCTAGGGCGCGACTAAGTTCGGGGTCACAAATAGACCATGAATCAATGATATTTGAAACATTAAAAGCACCATAGTTTTTTAAAAAAGAACGAACTTCATTCCTTAAAGCTGCTTCCTTTTCACCCGTTAAAAGGGGTTTAAAATTTAATTTTTTCATATGCTATAGACAGGGCTTAGGCTCTATAAATATTTTGGTTCAAAGGCTGAAACCCTATAGACTTGCTGTCTATTTTTAGTAAGATTTAGGCATGCCCAGTACATGTTGGCCAATGTAGCTTAAAATCATATTGGTTGAAATAGGTGCTATTAGATACAAACGCGCTTCACGCCACTTTCTTTCAATATCGTATTCTTTAGCAAAAGCAAAACCACCGTGAGTTTGCATACATGCCTCTCCGGCGTTCCAAGCAGCCTCAGCACATAGCATTTTTGCCATATTAGCCTCGGCTCCACAGGGTTCGCCCGCTTCAAACAGTGCTGCTGCTTTTCTTGCCATTAACTCAGCGGCCTCAATTTCAGCATAGGCTCTAGCTATGGGAAACTGAACACCTTGGTTTTTACCAATTGGCCCACCAAATATTTTGCGTTCGCTGGCATAGTTTTTGGCTCGTTCAATAAAAAATCGTGCATCACCTATACTTTCTCCGGCTATGATCACTCGCTCAGCATTCATACCACTCATGACATACCGAAAACCCTTACCTTCCTCACCAATCAGTGAATCAGCAGGAATTTCCATATTATCGAAAAAAACTTCCGTCGTATTATGGTTAATCATGGCGTCAATCGCACGAATTTCCATGCCATTACCAACAACATCACGCATATCGACTAAGAAAATAGACATCCCATCAGTAGGTTTTGACACCTCTTCTAAAGGCGTAGTTCTGGCGAGTAATAACATCAAATCTGATTGAAAGGCACGGCTAGTCCATACTTTTTGGCCATTAACGATATATTTATCGCCTTTCTTTACCGCTTTCGTTCTGAGTTTTGTCGTATCAGAGCCTGATGTAGGTTCTGTTACACCAAATGCTTGAAGTCTTAATTCACCTGTTGCAATTTTTGGTAAATACTTTTGCTTTTGTTCTTCGCTACCATGTCTTAAAACCGCGCCCATAATATACATTTGAGCATGACAAGCCGAGGCTGAGCCACCCGATGCATGAATCGTCTCCATAATGACAGCCGCTGCGCGCAATGGTAGCCCAACACCGCCGTATTCCTCAGGAATCAAAGCTGACAAAAAGCCCGATTCGGTCAAGGCATTAACAAATTCTTCAGGGTATGCACTGTCGGCATCTAGTTTTCGCCAATATTCGCCCGGAAAGTCAGCGCAAATCTTACTAACGGCATCACGAATATCAGCGTAGTCATTGCCTAGTGGAATGGAAATCTCTTTCATGTATCTTTCTCCGTTAATTTTTATAGGTGTCGTTATCAGCACCTAAGGCAGGCGCTTCATTTTGTAGCGGTGGCCGCTGGCCGTTAAACTTCATTGGCAGACCCACTAGCTTCATTGCATGTTCAACTGATTCTTGAACAATGCCTAATGATTGCGTTTGCGGGTCGTTTAATACCTCATCAACCAATTGAATTGGCGAATTAGGAATGCCTACATCATCTAATTTTTTCTGCCAATGAGAACGAGGTTCTTTTATTAAAATCTCTGTCATTCGACGATTCAATTCAACCTTATTCTCAAAGCGTTTAGGATTGGTTTCAAAATGCGCTTCATCCGCCCAAGCCGGGTTCCCCATAACACCTTTCAACAAATCAAATAATTTATTATTTGGCGCAGCTACCACAAGATAACCATCTGAACACTCATAGGCTTGATAAGGCGAAATACCTTGCACGCCAGAACCTTGCGGTGTTGGCAGGTTTCCTGTCGCGTGATACCCAGCCATGTGATAAGTCATCCAACTTAGTGCTGTTTCGTACAAAGCCGTATCAACGACACAACCTTCCCCCGTTTTTTGGCGGTTAAACAAGGCAGAAATAATAGCAATAGAACACCACATACCTGTTCCCATATCGATGGCTGACGTCCCTATTCGTACAGGGGGACGGCCTTCTTCACCATTTAAGCTCATTAAGCCGCTATATGCTTGCATTAATGGGTCGTAACCCGGTTTATCAGCCATTGGCCCAGTTTCACCAAATGCCCAAATATTACAATATACAAGCTTAGGGTTTTCCTTGCGCATTTCTTCAGCTCCAAGCCCAAGGCTAGTCACTTTACCCGGACGCATGTTTTGCAACACAACATCCGCCTTAGTGACTATTTCATTTCGAAGCCAAGCTTTATCTTCAGGGTCTTTCAAATCTACAGTGACTGATTTCTTATCCCTATTCAATGCTTGAAACATTGCAGAGGTACCATTCCAAAATGGAGGCCCCCAATGACGACAATCATCACCACGACCTTCTGGTTCAACTTTAATCACTTCTGCCCCTAAAGCGGCTAAAATCCATGTACCAAAGGGAGCGGCTACGCTAGTCCCAATTTCATATACGCGAACTCCACTTAATGGCAGTTCGATTTCTTGCTTATCCGACATTTTGTTCCTAGTGTGTATTGAAAAACCATAGTGTATGGTTGAAAAAAACGAGGCATAAAGCCTCGTTGGTAAATAGCACTGAACGCCATCTAACGCTTGTTATAATACAATAACTTTGTATATTATAAAAACAAATAATTGACTCAACATTAATGTCAAAACGTTAAGCCTCGACCTAAATGGTTAAACACCTATGTGACACTTCTTTGAAACAAAATATTTCGAGTCATTACTACTGTTAACCAGCCATTAAGGCCTTTTTAAAAGGACCTCAACATCACTAGCAGGAAGTGGCCTACTGTATAGGTAGCCCTGATAAATATCACAGCCTTGCTGTTGTATAAATTCTAACTGCTCTAGCGATTCAACACCTTCAGCCACTATTTTAAGCCCTAAACTTTTAGCAAGTGAAATAATCGCCATACAAATAGCGGCATCATCAGGGTTATAAGCGCACTCATTAATAAATGAACGGTCAATTTTCAATACATCAATTGGAAATTTCTTCAAATAACTTAACGATGAATACCCCGTACCAAAGTCATCCACAGATAATTTAATACCCAACTTTTTTAACTCGGTCATCGTTGCAATACTACTATCAGTATCGCCAGTTAAAGCATTTTCGGTTATCTCCACCTCTAATAGGCTTGGGTTAAGTTGATACTGATGCGCCAACGCTTTTATAAATAACGACAGTGACTCATCATGTAAATGAAAACCTGAAATATTGACAGCGACCGGCAATAACTCATAACCTGCCTTACGCCATTCAACTAACTGACGTGCAACTTCGGTTAGCACCCACTCACCAACATCAACAATCAAACCAGATGATTCAACAACCGGAATAAAATCTCCTGGGGGAATCAAGCCAAACTCTGGGTGCAACCAACGTAATAACACTTCAAAACCTACAACTTCGTTCGTTAAACACGATACTTTAGGTTGGTAATTTAATAGTAATTGATTTTGAGAAATAGCATCAGGAAGGTCAGCTTCAATTTGAATTCGTTTGCGTACAAACAGCCCCATTTCCTCGGTATAAAAACAAAAATTGTCCCTACCCAATTTTTTTGCCTGATACATGGCAACATCAGCGCACTGTAGTAAACGATCCGCTGATCGTTCACCATCAACCGAAAAAGCGACCCCAATGCTTGTTAACACATTTAGCGTATGCCCAGGCAGTTCAACCGTTTCACGCATTACATGAAGAATTTCTGTTGCTTTACTATTAATAGCTTCCTCATCCAAGGCACCACTTATCGCCACAACAAACTCATCGCCACCCCAACGACCCACCAAGTCATTACCACGTACTACTCCACTGAGTCTCTTACCCACCTCACAAAGCAATTGATCGCCTACCTTATGGCCAAAAACATCATTGACTTTTTTAAAGCGGTCTAAATCTAAAAACATTAACGCCACCACTCCAGCATGAGATTTATGGTAATTAATTCGTCTTTCAAGCTCACGAATAAAGGCGGCTCTATTATATAAACCAGTTAGCGAATCATTAAACGCTAAGGTTTCTAAACGTTTTTGTAACTTAGTTTGTTCGCTCAAATCGCGAATATGTAGCGTATACTCCAATGGTTCACTCGCTATGCTAACCGTTCGAGTCACTACTACTTCGGCAGGAAAAGACTCTCCGTCATAACGTTGTAATTCTGTCATATTCCTACGCTCCAGAACCCACCCACTGGTTAGCAAAAAGCCCTCGTCTAAACTCGCTGAATTTAACTCCTGAACCCGGTCTCTTGTAAACAGCTTAAAAAAGCTACGGTTAATAATCGCACCCGCTGTTTGACCAAAGCAACGCTCTGCCGCAGGATTAAAGCTTTGAATCCTGCCTTTCGAATCAATGCCAATAATGCAATCCATTGCTGCATCTAAAATAGCACCCTTTCTACGTTCACTTTGTTTAAATGCTAAGAAGGCCTCATCTCGCTGTTTAATTTCTTCGTTAACCTGGTCAATAACGTGATTATATTTTTCGGCTATTTGCCCCACCTCGGTATAGGGCTCAACGGCTACTTGAGTTGAAAAATCTGCTTTTTCCTGCTGTTTATGCATGGCGCTTAGCAAGTCAAAAACTTCGGTGCTTATATTATGTTCAGCAACATTTAGGCCTCTTAACTCATCTTGCTCACTGACTCTTAACGAGTAAACCTTGTTAACCAAACTAAATACTACATATGCAAGGCCAAAACTATAAAAACCAACACTGACGACCCCAATTAATTGGGTCCCTAATTGTTCCCACACTGAAAGATCATTTTGAAGTTTAGCCGGCAGCGCAAAAAAAGGTAACGCGATTGTTCCCCAAACCCCAGCAAATAAATGAACAGGCACTACGCCAATAGCATCATCGATTTTCTTATCGGCCAGGTACTTCTCACCAAAAAAAACAACTGAGCCGGCAACGGCGCCAATCATAACAGCCCCTCCTGTGCTCACAATATGACAACTGGCGGTAATAGACACTAAACCACCTAGAACACCATTAATTATTTGATCAACCTCAATATAATGTTCTGCACGAAGCTTTAACATCGTCGCAACCACCCCACCGGCCAAAGCAGCAAGGCATGTATTTAATAAAATAAGTGGAACTGAGTTATTCCAAGCTAATGTACTGCCGCCATTAAAACCAAACCAGCCCAGCCAAATTAATAAACAACCCAATATAGCTGTTGGGATACTACTACCTGGAATAGCGCTAGCACTGCCGGTAAATCGCCCTATACGAGGCCCAATAACTAATACTGCCGCCAGTGCTACCCAACCACCCACAGAATGCACAACGGTTGAACCCGCAAAATCAACGAAGCCAATTTTTTCAAGCCAGCCTATCGGCTCACCCGTAATGATTCCTGCCCAAGCCCAATGACCAACAAAAGGGTAAATAAACAGTGCTATTGTCACCGTTACTACCATATACCCCATAAAACTCATCCGCTCAGCGACGGCGCCAGAAACTAACGTCGCAGCCGTGCCACAAAACATCATTTGGAATAAGAATATTGCGATGAGTTTTGTATCTGCTGGTTCAGCGAATGCAAAATCAGACCATCCAAACAAGCCCCATTGACTATCTCCAAACATTAAACCGAATCCAAACAACCAGTACAGACTACTCGACACGATAAAGTCACTAATATTCTTGGCCGCAACATTAATGCTATTTTTACTTCTAACAAGTCCGCTTTCTAAACACAAGAAACCGGCTTGCATAACAAACACCAAAATGGTCGATACTATTACCCAGACAATATCCAAACTCTAAATCCCCTTTATGTTTACCTCTTGCGCGCGGCCAAAGGATGTTCGATTTAATAGTATCAGAACCTCTATGTGCTTTGTAGTCGGCCACAACGATGATCTTAGTTTTGTAGATAGGCTTTTTTAGTAGAAAAAAACAAACTGACTGTCCGTATTTCTAATGGTTTACTTTTTGTTAAGGCATAAAAAAAGCCCTACGTATCAGATACATAGGGCTTTTGAATGGCGGAGAGACAGTCCGCCTACTTATTTTCCACCACAATCCACACTAATACATTTAACTATTATAAAACATGTGGTTATATCATATAATAGTCCATAGGTATCTAATTAGGTTTATTCAAATCCACGATATAGTGGTGGGACGGATGGTGGGACAATGCTGAAATCAAAAAAAATTAAGAATCTTACTAAGCCTGGAAAATATAGCGATGGTAATGGGCTTTATCTAAACATCCGCAGTAGCGGAACTAAATCTTGGGTTTACAGGTACCAGCTTAACGGGAAGAGAAAAGAGATAGGCCTTGGGTCTACTAAAAACATATCTCTTAAAGAAGCTAGAGAGCTTGCTGCTGACGCAACTAAGCTACGGAATAAAGGCGGCGACCCTAAGGCTCACAAAGCCAAACTTAAAGCGGACAATAACAACACACGCACATTTGAGCAGTGTGCAGTTGAGTACATCAAGGCACATAAACCTAGCTGGAAAAATGAAAAGCATGCGAGCCAATGGGTTAACACGCTTACAAAATACGCATACCCACACATAGGCACCCTTCCTGTAGGCGAAATAGACAATGCCACAATCATGGCCGTGCTTAACCCAATCTGGAAAACCAAAACTGAAACAGCCTCACGCGTAAGAGGAAGAATAGAGAGTATTTTAAGTTGGGCGATTGTTAAAGAGTACCGTTCTGCTCCAAACCCTGCCATATGGCGCGGTAATTTAGAAATCTTATTACCGAAACGCAGCAAGATCCAAAAGCCAAAACATCACGCTGCCTTACCGCATGCTGATAGCCCGGAGCTTATGAAGCAAATTAGAGCCAGCAAGTCGGTATCAGCTAGAGCGCTTGAGTTTACAATTCTTACCGCCTGTAGAACACAGGAAAGCATTGGCGCAAAGTGGAACGAAATTGACCTAAACAATAACATTTGGACCATACCAGCAGAAAGGATGAAAGCCGGGCGTGAACACCGCGTACCATTATCCACCCAAGCATTATCTTTGCTTAATAACTTATACAGAACAAACGACTACTTGTTCCCCGGACTTAAAAAGGACAAGCCTATCTCTAATATGTCCATGCTTAAGTTTCTCAAAAAAGACCTTGGGCATTCCAATATAACAGTCCATGGGTTTAGATCATCTTTTCGTGAATGGGTATCAGAAGCCTCAACTTACTCCGCAGAGCTTGGCGAATCAGCACTAGCTCATATAAATTCCAATAAAGTTGAAGCAGCCTATCAACGCAGCGACCTTCTTAAAAAGCGAGAAGCCATGATGCAAGATTGGGCAGACTACCTTGAGTAATCTAAAAGAAAACAAAGAAAAAGGGGAAACTGTATGGCTTTAGTCAAACAACGAGATGTTGTACCACTCATTGCTGGAATCACTAGACCAAATTTTGATAAAAGGATTTCGCACAATAGCGTTAGAAATAGAATTGCACGCGCTATCAGTGATAAAAAACTTCATAAAAAGCCAACTAAATATAACGAAATTGCGTTTGATGAAACAGAGTTCTGGGATTGGGCACAAACTGAATGGAACTTACCGAACAGACTTATATGCAGGCCCCATATACCATCTGCAGGCAAAAGCGACGACACTCTAGGAGCATCAGATACTGTCTCCACTTTTGTAATCCGGCTACCACACCCTGACAAAATAATAGAAGAGTACCGCTCCCTCTACACCAATCACCATAAAACACTTGAAGAAAACAAACAATTAAAACAAAGAATCACAGTACTTGAGGTGTTTGAAAAAAAGGACATGGAATCGAGAAAGAAAAAATCCGATGCTGGGAAAAAAGGAGGCCGGCCATCAAATAATTAAATAAAACTTGGAACACATTTTTGCAAAAGCATTCCTTAATGAAAATGTGTGCTTAAAATACTGAAGTCATGATCAACTAATCCTAGGAAAGCTACTCATGACTATATCAATACAAAGACTTCCAGCAGTAAAATCCAGAACAGGCCTCGCCCGTTCAACCATATACAAATATATACAACAAGGCTGTTTCCCTCGACCTATCCAGCTCGGCAAGAAAGCCGTCGGCTGGAAGAGTAATGATATAGATGAATGGATTGAATCACGTATTCATACATCGCCAAAGAAGGGGGCGTAACATGAGTTTCAACTCAACAATGTTATCCCCAGTAAATGGTTCAAAACCCACCAAGAAATTTAGCCTTAAAGCTGGAGCGCTTTCGAAAGATAGCTACCCACTAATTAAGTACTGGGACCACGACAATCATTACTCAGAAGACATATACGATTTACATCGTTCATTAATAGAGTTCGCTGATGAACCGCTGATCACGATCAGAGGAACAGCCAAAGAAGGCCTCCCAAAAACTAATGTTAGAAGAACCAGTGAAAATTTCCCCGATCAAGGAACAGCCCTTCTCATGCTTGACATTGATGACGTTGAACTTCCAGAAAACTTAGATGTAACAACGTATCAAGCAGTATCGTATTTCATTAAGAATTTCTTGCCCGAAGAGTTTCACAACATTGTGTGCGTAGCATCATTCAGCGCAAGCGCAGGCATTATTGATCCATTCACTAAAATGCCAATTAAAAAAGGCCTTTGCGTCCATTTGTTCTTTGAATTGTCAACTGCACTTTATAACTCACAAATCAAGGACTGGTTAAGGCCTTACCCCGTTGACCTGGCAATTTACACTTCGGTTCAACCTCATTACATTGCAAACCCAATTATTAGTGATGGTATTGAGTGTAATGTAGAGGAACGACACCTATTAATTGCAGGAGCTGAGACAGTAGTTCAAGTTCCCCCAGAAACATTAGTTCAAGTTTATCAAAAGATACTGAAAACACCCAGCAGAACACGGAATAGCCGCAACACAATCAACAACGAATGGATAGATCATTTGTGCGGTTTACCAAGCCCCGAAAACATGATGGCTTGTGAATTCATGCGCGATTTTGCATCCAATAACCTGAATATTGACCACAGGTATCAACACGCTCGGGCCTTCGCTAACAATGCTTACAGAACCTCTGGCGATTCATTAAACCTTGTCATAGAGGGACTCAACAACACAGACACCGGAGACTACCAACATACCGACACAATAGTCGATGGTCTTGAAAACTCTAAACCACTGACATGCCAACACATAATTGAATCAGGCTACCCCTGCTCTAACTACAAACAATTCACAAAAGGATGTGCTCACGGCTATTCAATAAGAACACCCTACTCTCTCGCATTAAAACTCCACAAAGGAGGTAAATAAAATGACAAGCAACATACTAGAGCTAGTTAACAAAGGCTCAAACATTTCGAGTCACTTAGAATCAACTCCCTTAGAAGAGAGCGAACATATCTGTTGGATCAATCAAACGATACCCATTGAGGACGCTTTCAATGATATAGGCCATGCCTACAATCCTGTAAAACATAAAGACTTATCATCCTACGAAGTACTCATGACGAAGGATCCATCAAGCGACACAAGAAAAATGCATGTTATTAACATGGCACTTAAAAAAGAAATTAGCAAAATTAACGAAGATTATGCGTCTGTTAATTACGGCGGGAAACCCACTGTACTCAATGAAACAGTTTGCTCAACCTTTGGGCACCAAACGCATGAGGTCAGAAAGCTAAATGATGTCAAAACTTGGTTAGAAAACAGGCCTGCTTATAAAGCTAAAGTTCTCAGGGGTGGCGTACTAAGTATAAAAAAAGTAAATATTGTTGATGAATGGTGGAAATCATCTGATAGAAGAGAATACCCCAAAGGTATTGTCATGGCACCTAATCAACAAACGCCAGGCGCTTACAACATCTATCAAGGCTTACCGATAGAACCCGTAGAAGGCGACTGGAGTCTTTTTAAGAAACTAATTCTTGAAGGGCTTTGCGATAACGATGTAGCCTTATATGAATGGGTACTCGATTGGATGGCTTCTGCAATTCAACACCCCGAAACCCGTTACGGAGTTGCTTTAGTATTGAAGGGAGGGAAAGGCATTGGTAAAGGTAAATTTGCAGAATGGTTCGGTAAGTTGTTCGGAAAACATTACTTGCATATAACCCAAGAAAAGCATCTAACGGGTAACTTTAATGCCCATCAAATACAGGCAATTCTTATGTTTGCAGATGAACTTATCTGGGGTGGACAAAAGCAACAAGAAGGTGTCCTAAAAGCTTTAATTACTGAGGACTCTTTTATGGTTGAACGGAAGGGATATGATGCTACACGTGCTAAAAATTATGTTCGTCTTCTAGTCGCATCAAATAATGAATGGCCAGTCCCTGCTAGTGCTGGTGAACGGCGATGGTGCGTTTGTGCATGTACTGATAAATTTAAAGGTGACTTTAACTTTTTCATTAGCATTGATCAGCAAATGAAGGATGGTGGGCTAGAAGCAATGATGTCTGAACTCAAGTCCCGAAACATCACGACTCAACAGCGCCAAGCTCCAAAAACTAAAGCGTTAGGTGAGGTTGCCATCAAAGGATTCACACCCCTTGAACAATGGGCACATCACTTGCTCGAGTCAAGCACCCCAATCCTTTCACTCGACCCACATAATATCTTGTCTGTTAAATGGGGCACAGATATAACCGTTGACGTGCTATACGAAAGTTATAAAGCGTATTGCACAAACAATAACCTACGAGATATTGGATCAAAGTCATCTATGTCAAAAGCCCTTAAAAAATTACTTGGTTTACCAAAATCACAAAGGAAAAGGGCAAATGGGCCTTCAAGACCAAGTAGTTATAAATTACCATCTATTAAATTAGCAAGAATGAATTTTGAAAAAGCGGTAGAGGTACCCCTAGACTGGGTCGACTAGGCCTAGCTAGCAAGAAGAATGGGCAGGAATATGAGCAACCTATTTATTTCTATCTCATTGTTTTAAAAAAGGTTTAGAGATCCGTCCAGGCTGGGTTGGCAAAGTCCCCATTATTTATAAAACACTATAAAAAAATTGATATTATCAATTAAGTTTTTATTTTTTTAGGAAAAAGAAAACAGCCTGTACCATCTGTACCAACTCTCTTCATTCCTTTTAATTAAAGGCGTAGAGCTGGCCAAGCAACGGAACTACAGCCTGCCCTGGAACAAGTTAGCATGCACCTGCTAAGCCTTCAGAGCAAAGCTCTCAGCTCCCTATCAGACATTACCTCAAACTTCCTTTTTTGTGAATCATAATCAGTTTCAGGCATTTTGTTACAAGGCTTAGAAGCATAAAACCCCATCATCTTAGACACCTCACTCATAGCAGCAATCATCGAAGCAGGATCTTTGTTCTCCCTAGCCTGCTCAGCGGCAATAACCAGCCCTTGAATGATGGTATCTCGGGTCACTTCTAAGCGCCTCTCCGTAGCCTTTTGACGACGCTGTATAGTCGCTATAAGGTTAACATTAGTTAACAAACGAGAGCCTTGAACCTTGGCAGATTTAGAACTAAACCCCGCTGCAACAGCAGCTCTCGATGCATTGAAATCAATGAGATATTCATCAACAAATCGAACTTGTTTTGGCGTTAGTTTCATAAGTTAAATTATAACATTATCATGTAGTTACATTGCTTATTAAAACTTAAATCTAATACAGCCAATCCTCATACCCCAATGGAGACTTATTAAGTAGATCCCTAGCAGCCCGCCATTTCGGTAAGAATGCATCCATGTGTCCCTTAAACCGGTCATTGTGATTACGCTCCAGCAAATGAACCAACTCATGCACTAAGATATATTCCAAACACTCAGGCGACTTTTTAGCGAGCTCCAAATTCAACCAAATACGGCGTTGTTCTATACTGCAACTACCCCATTTAGTTTTCATTTTTTTGATGCCATAGTCTGCAACTTGCACACCTATAACCGGCTGCCACTTTTCTAGTAGCTCAGGTACCCGCGTTTTTAGCTGCTCCCTATACCAGCTATATAGCAGCTTCTCCCTACCCTCAATTGATGCTCCCCGTCTAACAAACATTTTAAGCTTGCCTGACTGAAGTAACTTAATCTCATGCTTACCGGCCCGCTCTATCAGCTCAAGTCGACAGCGTTTTCCTAAGAAGTAATGACACTCGCCAGATATATACTGCCGCTCAGATTGTCGTGGCTGATCTTTAAAATCACGCTGCTGCCTTTTAATCCAACTAAGCTTTGATATGACCGCTAAACGTATATTTTCATCGGTCACATGCTCCGGCACCGCTACACGCACATGCCCATCAGGCGGATAAACAGCGAGGTGAAGGTTCTTTATAGCCTTCCTGACAACTTGCACATCAATTCCGCTAACTGTAATCATGGTTTTACGGGAATCCACTTAATCATATTCCGACTGATTTTTAATTAGCTCGATAACATCATCAATATCTACTTTATATTCTCCAATCTCATCTCTTACAGCATTTTCAACTTCCCGCATTTTAAATCGGTTAGTTTTCCAGTCTGCTTTTTTCGTATATCGGATAGCAGTGTCAATCTGCGTGACAAGCTCTTCATTGTTACCCAGGTTGTCATACAGGGACTGCTTACCCCGAGTATCCATTGAATCAGGGTACGAAGTAACACCATCTGGCTTGGTAATATTCTCCGCCAGTTTCTTCACTTGCTCCAGGTATTCCGCATAACTAATCGCTTCTGCACGACGCTGTTCAATCAACGCATCCAGTAGCTCCGACATTTTCTCGTAGTACTTCGGATTAATCGGCTGCTCGTCGATAATCACCTTACGCATATTATTTTCAATGGTTTCGGCCATCGCTTCCGGGACGGCATTGCTTTCAGAGTTCGTCGGAGTCTGTTTGGCTTTCTCAACAATCAACTCAATTAGCCCCAACTTTTCAAAGTCGATAACTATCTCACTACCATCCGCCTTAATATAAGCATCTAACAACTGGCGCATAGCAGGTTCGTATTGTTTCATATCCACACCATCACCAGACGCTAACTTAATCTCCTGTCGCATTTTGCTGAAGTGTTCCAACTCGCCCTTTATCACGTATGCTTCTTTGGCACTGTAACCTGCATCAACCATTTCATTCGCCATACTGGCATAAGCACGCACTAGGGCAGCAACATTTTTATACAGCGATACCCGCTTGGCTTCATTAAGCCTAAGGTCGTCTCTCTCAGCCACATCCCCGCAAAAGTAGCGAATGTAATCAATCAGCTCTTTCGGTTCCAATACCGGCTCACAGAGCGCCTTAGTGGCTTCTCTAGCCTCATCTAGCTTATCTTTGCTCTTCTCTAGGCGATTCGTTAAAAGACCAGCAACATCCTCCTTGTCGTATTCGTCAAAGGCACCGCTGGTGTAATCACCAATGGATGTTTCTAAGCTATGAAATAGATCCTTGTAGTCGACGATATAACCGTATTCCTTATCATCACCATCTAAACGGTTAACACGGCAAATAGCCTGAAATAAACCGTGATCCCGCATATTTTTATCAATATACAAATAGGTTGCGGATGGAGCATCAAAACCAGTTAGCAACTTATCCACCACAATCAGCAAACGCATTTGCCCTGGTTCCTTCTTAAAGCGCTTTTTCACATCCTTTTCAAAATCTTCCGCTTTGTTAATAGCCTCGTCTTTTGGTACTTCAAAGTAATCCGCCAACATTTGCTGGTAAATTTCATACTGGTGCAGTTTCTCGGTTAAACCCTCACCAGATTCCTCACCCTTAATATCAGCAGGTGATGGCAGATAACTCGTGACGATAGCGCACTTGCCTTTTAACTCAGTTTTACTAAACAGCTCATAAACCTTGCAAGCCTGGTAGATACTGGCACAAACCAGCATGGCATTACCTCGTCCGTCCATTAAGCGTGGCTTGGTATCCATATCCAACAGAATGTCATTAACGATCTGCTCCAATCGAGACTGGCTGGATAACACTTTTTGCATCGTGCCCCATTTTTGTTTCAGCTGAACCTTAGCCATATCAGATAGGCCACGCGTTTTCGCTTCAAACCAGGTATCGATTTTATCTTGCGAGGTAATGTACTGATCAATATCGCGGGCTTCGTACTGCAAATCGAGCACCACACCGTCCTTCACCGCTTCATCAAACTTATAGGTATGAATAAAAGAGCCAAATATTTCTATACTTTTTTGCTTATCTTTTTTCAGTAACGGTGTACCCGTAAAACCAACAAAAATGGCCTCCGGAAGAATCGCCTTCATGGCCGTATGCAACTTACCCGACTGGGTACGGTGGCATTCATCTACGAACACAAACACAGTGCCTTTAGCTTTGAAGTCACTGGGTAGGTTTTTAGCTAGCTCATCAAGGTAATCATCAGCTGCGTCATCGTCAGAACTTTCACCACTCTGCCGACCAAACTTATGTACTAACGAGCACAATAACCATGGCTCAGCTTCGTTTAAGGTACCGACTAAATCCGCACCGCTTTTGCTACGGTAAATTTCTTCATCAACCCCTGCAAACACCCCTTCAATCTGCTCATCCAGTTCTGTTCGATCAGTAACAACCAGTACACGAGCATTATCGATATTTTCACGAATCCATTTCGCTAGCCATACCATAGTTAGGCTCTTACCCGACCCCTGGGTATGCCAAATAATTCCACCTTCACCATCGCTAACTTTCGCCTGCGATGCCTTCACACCGAAATACTGATTCTGGCGGGCTGTCTTCTTCACCCCTGAATCAAACACCATAAAGTTGTGGATGATCTCGAGAAAGCGTTCTTTTTGGCACAGGTTAATAATATCGAAATCGAGAATGTCATCAGCGTAATCAACATCCTGTACCGACAAATGCTTTTTGCTAGGCTCATCAACATTAGAGTCATAGTGAGGGTTTTCTTCCTTCCAGCTATAGTAGTGTTTTTCAGGCGTTTCGATAGAGCCGTAACGCAGCCCTTCAGTATCATTCCCTGCCATTACCAGCTGCATGGTGCTAAAGAAATCACGGATAAAGGTTTTCTTTTGATTATCAAGATTCTGGCGTATGCCTTCAGTAACCGATACAGATGAGCGTTTTAATTCAATTACTCCCAGCGCAATGCCATTTACATACAAAACAATATCAGGGCGTTTAGTATTCTCTCCTTTTACCGACACCTCTTCAGCAATAGCAAAAGCGTTATTGAACGGGTTACTCCAGTCTATCAACCAAACCGTTTTGGTGTTTTCGCCCTGCCCCTGGCGCACCTTTACGCCGTAGCGCAGTAAGCTGTAGACGTCTTTATTGGCATGGTAAAGCTTCTTACCATCGCCCATGGTGGCCGCCTGTTTAAACTGACGAATGGCGTTAGTAATCAACCCATCTTCATTACCCTGCTGAGAGAGCCAAGCGCGCAAATACCCTTCTTCAATATTTGAATTATCCGCACGGTCTTGCCAATCACCGTAGTAATCGTAGTCCAATTTCTGTTGAAACAATGTGACCACACGTTTTTGAGTGGCACGTTCCTTTTGCCCAATTTTAGTCATTAATTTTGTCCAGGCGCTGATCGCAGACTAGCCATGTATCAATAGCTAAATCCAATAGTATTTTCTGCCTGTCCTCAATTGAACGAGTATTCCATTCTGTAAAAAGGTAGCTTTTTTCATTTCGAAATCTATTCAATCCAGTATCTTTACCAATACCATATTTATCATCCAAAAGGTCTATAAGTACAACGTCTGAATTTCGGTATTCACTTTGCTTCTTCTGAAACCAGTCGGAACTTAAATCATTAAAATTATTCACAGCTTGGTTGATTTGTGATTCAAGTAACGACACATTCCCCAACCGGTACACCATATTATAATAGGCGTTCATATCCTCAAATTCATCTGGGATCACTTGATTCTTAGGGGTCCGAGGTAAAATATGCTCTACCTGCATATTCTGAGCGAAATCATGGCCATGCTTTGATAGGCCCGACTGCTCCCTTGCTGTATCTTCTACCTTTCCTAAGATAAACCTTTGACGATATTGTGGGTTGTATGAACTATGTTTTATAGATAAAAAGTCGTTTTTGAAAGTACCAAACCTAGATACTAGGTATGGCAACATCGTTTCGTTAAGCGCACTGATAACTTCTTCGCGGTAACTAATTCCTCTTAGCTTAATAGCCCATTGTGAAAAGGAATGCTCATTATATTTAGATTGAATCCCCATCGTATTAGTAAAGAATAAGAATGACTCAATTTGCTTGGCTAAGTATTCAATAACGTCATCAGGACAATTTAAGTCTGGCGCTAACAATAAAACTAAATGCTGACGAGACTTATATTTATTAATAAAACCTATATTCGTAACGCTTGGGAACTCGCTACCATCTTTCATAAACTCAGTGGCTCGAACCAACCGAGAATACCTCTCAGCCAGTTTTTCAAGCTCTTTAGCCAGTACTAATGGTTGTGCTTGGTAGTTGAGAATAGCCTTACCTTCAACGGATATTATCCATTTATAAATCGAATCTTCTCTCAACATGCCCTTATGGTAACGAGCAACTAAAAAGTATTTAAGAAAACGCAGCGGGCTTTGGCCTTCCCCGCAGGCTTCTAGGTGAGCCATTAACCTTTTCCAAGTTTCTTTTATCTTTCCAAATTCTTCCTCTCTGGCTTCGCTAAAAAGCAAGTTTTTAACCAAATCCATGGCATTTAAACCAGCACCACGCTGATTAATCGTTTCGAAGATTTTTAATGCACTGCTTAAGTTCTCAGATTCGATAACGACGAGATCAATACCTGTTAAGAAATAGCGAGCATACCCAACCAATTCGGTTAATCCATTACGTAGGTAGCCTTCAAAATGATCTTTTATCCGTTCATAAGCCTGTTTCATCTTCCGAATTGAAGATGAAGTGTCTCCTTTATATTCATCGCCCTGAATCAAATAGGTTAGGAAATCTTTACTCTCATCATATTGCAATTCAAGCCTTAGCTGCATGCACTCCGAGGCAAGATCAAAATCAGATAGCCACGCTTTAATAATGTCGAAATATTGCCTCTGTGTCGGATCAAGCTCTAGATCTTTTAGTAGGTCTCGTAATGCACAAATGCTCAATACAATGGTAGTCAACCTTTGCTGCCCATCTATGACGTCGTGCTTACCATCCTTTTCATTCTTTTCATTCTTTTCAACGATAATTATTGAGCCAATAAAGTAACTAGATTGTTTTTTAGCTCCGGGCTCATATTCATTGTCTATGTCCGCAAGAAATTGCTCAACCTGGTCATCCACTTTCCAGACATATTCGCGTTGATAATCTGGCACAATAAAAAAGTAGTCTTTCAACTTATCGATTGATTTAACATCAGCACTAATATCCATTTATATCCCTATCCTTATTTTTATAATTAATCTAACTATTTAGTTGTTTTTTGTAACTAACCTTGTTTTACCCGTGAGCAATTCCTGCATCATGCCTTGTTTGAGCTGTTGGGTTTTGTTTAGGCGTTGCTCTAGGGTATCAATCTCTGCACCCATATCAGTAAGAACACCCGCAATCGCTCTCTGCTCCTCAATCCCTTGAACTATAATTGGTGTTCCAAACAAATCAGCATTTTCGAAATTTAACTGCGCCTCTGCCATTCCAGTGGTTCGTTGATTAAGATAATATTGAGACCCTGTAAGCATTAAGGTCAAGCTCAGCATTCGTGCGTCTACCTTCTCTGTAATCGGCCTCATAGCAATCATCTTTCCGCTAGGTACAATTTGACTAGGAATATGATCGATGGTTACTGCGACACCAACCCGATGACGGGGGCCAGCTTTAGTTATTATTACGTCATCAACTCTTAGCTCTAAATCTAACCTGCCCCAAAAAGCCTGTGGCAAAAGCTTATGTTTCTTCCAATCCCACCCATTAGCCAAGGTTGCACACGTTGTTTTCAGCACACCCCACTCGGCACCTCCATGAATGTTTCTTTCTTCACATGTTGGACTAGGTCCACAAAAATAGTCCGAAATAACTGAGCTAACCTGAACCACCTCCCAATCCTGCGGAATCTCACCCAGCTCGGTTTGTTTATAACCGGTATGGGTTTGATCAAACGGTGGCAGGCGTTTTTTGCCGGTGAGCAGTTGCTGCATGGCGGCGGTCTTGATGCCGCGTTTTTTGGCAATGAGTTTTTCTAGTGAGGTGAGCAGGGCATCAACATCGGAGAGCGCGTTGGCGATGGCGGTTTGTTCTTTCTTATTATCTGGAAATGAAAGTTGAATACTCTCGATAGTCGATGCATTTAAACTCGGCACACCTGATGCTTCGTTATATGCTATCCAATCAATCATGCAAAATTTGTAATAAACAAACTTTGCAAAGTATTTTTTATCCACTTCAGAATAAAAAAGAGTATCTACAGTCCAGAATGGTGAATCCATATAGCTGGGTTTATTTATTGTCCCCTTTCTACCAATCAGGACGGAGGGTTTGTCATAAAGGAAAGTATTTGTTCTTCCCATCTCTCCGCCAGTCCCTAAAATCGGGTAAAGCCCGTCTTCACACTTGACATGCTTTTGATCACGACCATGACGAATTGAAAGAGCGTCACCAATGTTCTTCACTCCCCAAGCTTTCGGTATCAACCCAACTTCCGTTTGCTGATACCCTTCTGGTACCTGTTGCGCTAAGCTACTCACCACTGCAGCCCCATATTTTTCAGGTGTTCATCAACATTAGAACTAAGTACTTCGACTGATTGGATTAATGTAGGCAGGGGTTCGGCATATCGCTGCTCCAGTGTTTTTACTCGGTTGGCCAGTTGCTGGGTGACCCGTTCGATCTCGGCGATGATATTGGATTGTAAGGTGGCCAGCCATTTATCCTCTACAATCAGGGTTTTTATCTCTTCTTCAGTGAGCCGAGGATATTGCTCAAAAACCTGTTTATCTAATTCCTCCTGTGCGGCTTTTACCGCCTTTTTATTGGCAGCTTCGGCATCAAACAGCTGTTTGGTCTTGTCGAGTGCTTCGATCTCATCCGAATCGCTCGCCTGTTTTAATCGAGCGGTAACGCTACCCTTATTGACGTTACCGGCGTCATTAATAGCTTCTTCTAGTAAACCACATTCTACGGCATGTTCTTCAATAAAAGCTTCCAGCTCCTGCGTGCAAGCATCAAGGTTAGCCTGTTTAGAATCTACGGCGGCTTGCTCATCAGCAAAGAAACGGTTGACGATGAGTGCTGGAGGAATCAATTCGGCTTTGTATTTGGCTTTGTTGATAATTAGGTCGGGCGTTTCTTTCAGCTTCTCGCCTTTTTTCACCACCAGCTCGCGGAGGCTGTTGGCGGCTGGCCAACCATCCTGGGTAATGAAGTACACATCATCCTGCATGGTTTCAAACCAGTAATCCATAATGATCTGGTACATATCGTAGCGATCTAACAGGGGCGCTTCGGTATAAGCTTCCAGTAGGCTTTCAGATATACAGTGGATAACCTCTTTCGGGAGGTCGTTCTGATTCAACGCAGGTAAGTTTGTACCTGCTTTCCATTGCTCAAATAAAGCTAGACTCTTCTCGGCAAACTGTTTGAATTCAGGATATTTGAGAATGGTGGTTTTCACCTCCGTCGCTTTTACCAATGCCTGGCTGTAACCTGCTCGATCATCGGTAAACAACGTTTTGCGTAAGCTAGGGAACACCTTCCAATAACTGTCTAACGCTTCAATATCGGCATTTGGAATGCCTCCGTTAAGATGAGCGCTAAGGTCGTGAAGGTCTTCTGCGGCAGAGCTATCGATATAGCGGGGAATGTTTAGGTTATGATCGTTACCTGCAATCTCACCAAAACCGACCATACGGCTGTAGCCAGCTTGCTCAATTTCATTATTAAAGATGTCGACGATTTTATGTAGGTCTTGATCCCGCAATCGATTTTTCGGGCCGTCTTTCATAAAGCCTTTGCTAGCATCAATCATAAAGATACCACTATCGGGGTTATTCAACCTCGCTGTAGCTCCAGCTTTATCAATCACAATAATGCAAGCAGGTATGCCAGTCCCGTAGAACAAGTTAGCAGGTAAACCGATAATGCCTTTGATATAACCCTGCCTAATTAAGTTGCGACGAATACCGGCTTCAGCATTGCCTCTAAAGAGTACGCCATGAGGCAAAATAACAGCACCTTTACCCGTGCTTTTAAGGGATTTAAGAATATGCAGCAAGAAGGCATAATCACCGTTTTTCTCTGGCGGTATGCCGTATTCAAAACGGGCATACTCATCTTCTTCAGGTAGAAAACCAGTATTCCAGGCTTTAAAGGAAAACGGTGGATTGGCAACGGCAAAATCAAACGTTTTTAATGCTGTGTTGTCTTGCTTGAACTCTGGTTGCGCTAGTGTGCTGTAACCACCAGGGGCGATTTCGGCATCTGCATTGTTATGCAGAATCATATTCATTCGACACAATGCCGTCGTAGCCACATCTTTTTCTTGCCCGTAAATACTTAAACCATTACTGGCTTCATCAGCTGCTTTTAACAACAGTGAGCCGGAGCCACAAGTAGGGTCGTAAACGGTAACGCTTTGTAGAGTATCTTTAGTAATACCCACTACTTTAGCTAGGATGCGTGACACTTCTGCTGGTGTATAGAACTGGCCTTTGCTCTTGCCAGATTCAGTAGCAAAGTTACGCATCAAGTATTCATAGGCATCACCGAGTAGGTCATCACCCTGGGCGCTATTACCACCAAAATCCAGACCTTCGAATATGCCGATTAGCTTCGAGAGCCTATCGACCATTTCTTTGCCTTTACCTAGGCGCTCTTCGTCATTAAAGTCATTATCTTTGTTGGCAAGCCAAGGCAGCTCGTTTTCTTTAGCGATACCATCAAGCACGATATTCAGCTTCTCACCAATTTCCTTATCACCTTTCAGGCTGACCATATCAGGAAAGGTACAACCATCAGGCACCACAATCATCGCTTTTGGATCGTTCAGGTATTTGTCGGAAACGTATTTAAGGAACAGAAAAGTGAGTACGTAATCTTTGTATTGAGAAGCATCCATCCCACCTCGTAATTCATCACAACTTGCCCAGAGGGATGAATAGAGTTCCGTCTTCTTTATAGCCATACAGATTGTTTTCCTAAATTAAATTTTTGTTAATGAGTAAAGCATATGGCTCTGAAATCAATATGCGGGCATAGAATCTTACTACCTATCATGGTGAAAGGTAGTACTAAATACCTCTATTCTATTGATGATTGATTAACACCTATTTCCCTAGGAATATTTTATATTTATGCAGCTATCGGTATCTATAAGTGATGTTTTCCTCTAAGAGGAAAATTTATATTGTGTTTGTACCGTCAAATGAATGCGAGTGAAATAACAATAATAATACCAATAATGACGGATAGCATCCCTCCCATTCCCTCATCCTTAACCAAACCTATTTTATGAAAAAGATCCCCAAAAATACCGCCCCACCCAGCCATAAAACAAGCAAGAATACCCGCTGAAGCAACTGGTCCACCACCTATAAATAAAGGCGCCATAACAAGCAATGCGACATATAAAAAAGCATACCTTGTGAATTTTTCATCAAAACTTACTTTTTTCTTAATACGCTTATGAGCTGATGAAAGGTCATCTTCATTACTTTTTTTGTACGAACTGGAAATATAAGGTTCAGGGGAAATGATTTTTTTAGTTGGTGAACTTGGATCAATTTTTTTAGGAGCAACAAATTGTTTAGTTTCTCTGTTTGCATCTACTTTCGCTAGTAGCCTCTTCGTTATTGCTATAACAATAAAAATGGAGCTTAGAGTAATAAAAGCAACTAAACCATCGCTAAATCGCCGCTGTTCACCATCATTACCCCTATAGGTTTCAACTCGAGCTGCCCGTTTTGGAATATTCTGCTCATATGAAGGGTTGCTATGCTTAGCAGAATATTTTTCATTGATTGTTTTATTCAAAGAATACAGCGCGTCTGACAAAACTTGATTAGTAATCGGCCTAGGTAATTCTAAGTTATAGTCTCTTGTAAAGAGACCAAGAGCTTCCTTTGATTTTGAGCCTAAAACTCCATCAACACGACCAACCCTATATCCTAGACTCACAAGTGCACTTTGTACTTTTGTTACCACCTGACTATCTAAAGAGTTAAAAGCATTAGAAACAGTCTGCTTGCTTCTTGAACTTGCTGATTTGCGCGACAACTGACCTTGGACGGAATGTAAAATAGCCAAAAGCACATCATTAGTAATGTTAGGTGGAATCACATAATTAAAGTCTTTAGCGAATAAATGCGAAGCTGATAACGTTCCCAGCCCCCAAGCTCCATCAACTTTGCCGACTTTATAACCCATTTTATTAAGTGCAATCTGTATATCAGTAACGACTCTTTTATCCAGCGAAGGAGACACGTGACGTTCTTTCTCCATATCAACATGCTTATAAATCTCATTATCAACTTTTTGAACTTTATTGCTTTCTACTCTTTGCTTCTGTATTACCCTAGCCACTGCCTTTCGATCATTAATTGATTCATACCACGTTTTTGCAGCTTCAAGATCAACATCCACCCCCTTACCCTCTTCTAACGCTTCAGCGTATAACAGCACTCCTCTATGCCTGTCTCTTATACACATCTGACGCTGCCGACGATATGCAGTGTGTA
>OJDA01000074.1_pt1 | contig 40501 bp, 45 predicted proteins | sample 1592551 | NCBI WGS metagenome assembly OJDA01 (sample SAMN05416810, study PRJEB24817) | seawater metagenome | isolation source: Sea water | place: Canada:Atlantic | collected 2013-07
GGCATACGATATAGCGTAGCGTCTCGTGGGCTCGGAGATGTGTATAAGAGACAGGCCGTCGCCCGCGGCAGGGCAAACCGCGCAGGAGCAGATGGACGCCATCGATCAGGCATTCGGCGAGTCATTGGGCGCCTTCGACGAGCGCCTGGCGCGGGAGCAGATCGGCCAGCAACAGCAGCGCGAAGCGGCGGCAGCCGAACAGGCCGCGCGGGATGCGGCGGGCGGCGCGGGCGGTGACGACGAGGGCGGCGACGGCAGTTCCGGCGCCCCGCCCCCGCCGTCGGGCGGCGTCTATGACGACGGGCCTGAATCTGGCGAGGGCGACGGGCGACAGGGTCCGTCCAGCCCCGGCAATCGCGCCGGGCCCACCCCGCCCGACGTGGGCGATGGCCGTGATGACGACATCGTGGCCCGGCAGTTGCGTGAAGCCGCCCAGCGCGAAACCGATCCTGAACTGCGCGCGCGGCTGTGGGACGAATACCGGGCGTACAAACGGAGCCAGTGATGGATCGAGCACACCTACCCGCGCGCACCTCCGCGCCCCTGATCTGGACCCTGCTGCTGGCCGCCCTGGCCAGCGGCTGCGTGTCGCAGCAGGTCAAGAAAGTGGGCAGCACCCAGGCGCAATACGCACAGGCCGAGGTGCCGCCCGAGGCCCTGCTGCAGGTGGCGATCGTGACCTTCGACCCCGGCATTCCCGACACCATCAAGGCGCAGGAAAAGAACAACGTGATTCCCGCCGTACGTGAAGCCGAGGCCAAGTACCTGCCGCACGTGTTGCGCGACACCCTGCAGAACACCGGCTACTGGGGCGCGGTGCGCGTGGTGCCGGCCCCGGTGAACACCGCCGAGGTCACGGTGCGGGGCACGATTCTCGAATCTGACGGCGAACTGCTGAAGCTGTCGATTACCGCCGAAGACGCCACCGGCCGGGTCTGGCTGGACAAGACCTACGAAGAAACCGCCGCCGAATATGCCTACACCGAGAAGCTGCCGGTCGGCACCGATCCGTTTCAGGACATCTACAACCGCATCGCCAACGACCTGCTCGCCGAGCGCCGCGAAATGAACCCGTCTGACCTGGTCGCCCTGCGGCGTGTGGCCGAAATGCGCTTTGCCGCGCAGATGGCGCCCGACCGCTTTGCCCAGTACCTCGACACCGACCGTCGCGGCCGGGTCACCGTGAACCGCCTGCCGCCGGCCAATGATCCGGTGCTGGCGCGGGTCGAGCAGATTCGCACCCGCGAAGAATTGCTGGTCGACACGCTGGACGCCCACTACGCCAACTACCGGCAGAACATCGGCACGTCGTACCAGGAGTGGCGCGAGGCAACCTATCGCGAAGCCTTGGCGCTGCGCGAGCTGAAAGCGGCCGAGTGGCAGCGCAAGATTCTGGGCGCGGCGGCCATTCTGGGCGGCATCGCCGCCGTGGCCACTTCGGACAATCAGGCGCAATCGACCATCGGCCAGGCGGCGGTGATCGGCGGCATCTTCGGCATACAGTCCGGCATTGCCAAAGGGCAGGAACGCAAGCTGCACGAGGAGTCACTGCGCGAGCTCAACGCCTCGCTGGCCTCCGAGGTCGAGCCGCAGACCGTTCAGCTCGATGGCAAAACCATCATGCTCACCGGCTCGGCCGAAGAGCAGTACCGCCAGTGGCAGGCGCTGCTGGCGCAGATGGTCGCCGCCGAACGTGGCACGTTTTAGGAGTGGTGACCGCATTGCCGCCTGAGCACGACGAGCCGGGGTTCACGCCGATACGGCCGGTGGACGTGCAGCCCCTGGGCGCGCCCCGCCCCGACTCGCCATCGCCATCGCCATCGCCATCGCCATCATCGCCTTCACCCGGCCCGCACCCCGCCGCGCAGGAGGCGCCGGGGGTTGCGGCCCGCACGGTGCTCATCGCCGTAATCGTGCTCGTCGTTTTGGGACTGGCGCTGATGGCGGGCCTGCAGTGGCTGAATCGTCCGCCGGCACCGGCCGCCGCCCAGCCGGCAGCAACGGCCTCGGCGCCCGCCGAAGCCGACGACCCCGCCGACGGCGCCCCACCGGCGGGCACCGCCACTCCGGCCCCCTGGGACAACCCCGAAGCCCTGCAGGCCCGCGCCCGGGCGCAGGCTCTGGCCGACACCCTTGCCAAGCGCATCACCGCTCTTGAGGCCCGGGCGGTCACCCAATGGGGGGCCGCGCCCTTCGCCGCCGCGCAAGCGCAGCAGGCCGCCGCCGAGGCGCAGATGCGCGAGCGCCAGTTCAGCGCTGCCGCCGAGCAGTACGCCGCCGCCGATGCCGCGTTCGCCGCCCTGCAGACGCGCGTGCCCGAGGTGCTGCGCGAGGCGCTCAATGCTGCCGACGCAGCGCTGCAGACAGGCGATGCCGAGGCCGCCGGCCGGGCGGTGGCACTGGCCACGGCCATTGATGGCGACAGCGACGCCGTGCAGGCCGTGGCCGCACGCCTGACCACCCTGCCCGAGGTCATGGCGCAACTGCGCGCCGCCGAAGCGGCCGAGCAGGCGGGCGATCTGCCCGGGGCCGAACAGGGGTTTCGCGACGCGGTGGCCTTGGACGGCGAGATGCAACGCGCCCGCGAGGGCCTGGCCCGCGTCGGCGGCGTGCAGGCCAGGGCGCGCTTTCAGCAGGTCATGGGCGAGGCGCTGACGGCACTGGACGCCGCGCGTTTCGAGGCCGCCGAAGCAGCGCTGAGCCGTGCGGCGGCGCTACGACCCGGCGACGCCGCCGTGCGCGCGGCCCAGTCCCGGCTGGCCGACGCCCGCCGCGCACAGCGCATCGACGGCCTGATGCAGCAGGCCAGCGCCGCCGTGGCCGATGAGCGCTGGGACGCGGCCGCGCGGCACTACCAGGCGGTGCTGGCCGAGGACGCGCATCGCGCCGAGGCCCAGGCCGGCTTGCGAATGGCGCAGCCCCGCGCCGCGCTGGCGGCGCAGATGCACACCTTGATCAGTCAGCCACAGCGGCTCTATGCGCCGGCCGTGCAGGCCGAAGCCGAGCAGCTGCTGGCCAGCGCGCAGGCCATCGCCCCGGCGGGGCCGCGACTGCGCAGCCAGATCAGCGCATTGCAGGCGCAGCTTGCGGCGGCGCGCACGCCGGTGGCCGTGCGCCTGACCTCAGACGGCGCCACCGAGGTCACCGTGTACCGGGTCGGCGACCAGGGGCGCTTCACCGACCGGCAGTTGCAGTTGCTGCCGGGGCGGTACATTGCCGTGGGAGCGCGTCGCGGCTACCGCGACGTGCGGGTCGAGTTTGAAGTGACGCCCGGTCAGCCGGTGACCGTGGCAATTCGAGCAGAGGATGCCTTGTGAGTTCGCCGGACACCGTGATTCAGCCACAGGCCTATCAGCCGCCCCCGCCGGGTGGCCGCCCGCCGCGCCGCCCGGTGTCGCGGCGGGCGTGGATCTACGCGGCCGTGGGCGCGGGCCTGCTGCTGTTCGGGCTGGCGATGGGCTTTCTGTTCACCGCGCGCGCCGTCACGGTCTCGGTGACGCCCATGCCCGAACACCTTGAGGTCTCGGGCGGTCTGGTGCTGCGCTGGGGTGAGCGCTACCTGATGCCGGCCGGCGAATACCGCGTGCAGGCCCAAAAGGCGCGCTATCACGATCTGGACGCCACCTTCACCGTGGGGCCCGAACCCAGCCAGACGCACGCATTCGAGATGGCGCTGCTGCCGGGGCGCCTGGTGGTGCACAGCACGCCCGAGGCAGCCGAGGTGGCCATCGACGGCACTGCGAAGGCGACCCTGCCGGTGGCGTTCATCGCGCTTGAGCAGGGCACTTATGAACTGCGCGTGTCGGCCGCGCGGCACGAGGACCACACCCAGACCATCGAGATCACCGGCGGCGGCGACGAGCTGCGTGTCAATGTCGCGCTGACGCCCGCGTGGGCGCCGGTCAGCCTCAGTTCGACCCCGCCCGGCGCGACCATCGAGGTCGATGGCAAGGCCGAAGCCAAGACCCCGGCAACGGTGGACATGGGCGCCGGCGAGCGGCAAGTGACCCTGAGCGCGCCTGGCTTCAAGCCCTGGACGCGCACGCTGACGGTGGTCGCCGACGTGCCCCAGACCGTGCCGCCGGTCACGCTGGAACCCGCTGACGGCCAGCTGGCCGTCAGCAGCGAACCCGGCGGCGCGGCGGTGCGCGTGGGCGGCACCTTTCGCGGCAAAACGCCGCTGACCTTGAGCCTGACCGCCAACCAGGCCCATACGGTGAAGGTCAGTCTTGAGGGTCACAGCGCTGCCGAGCGGCGCGTCACCCTGGCGCCCGAGGGTCGTGAGTCGCTGCGTTTCGAGCTGACGCCGATCCTCGGCGCCGTGCGCTTCGAGATCACGCCTGCCGATGCCGAGGTGCTGATCGACGGCAAGCCGGTTCAGGTCAGCGGCCGCACCCTGCGCCTGCCGGCCCGCAGCCATCAGCTTCAGGTGCGCAAGGCCGGCCACGTCAGCCAGGGCAGCACCTTCACGCCGCAGCCCGACAGCGAACAGCGCGTGACCGTGAAGCTGCTGACCGAGGCCGAGGCACGGCTGGCGGCCATGCCGCCCACCGTCTCGGCCGCCAATGGCCACACGCTCAAGCGCATCCCGCCGGGTTCGTTCACGCTGGGCACGCCGCGCAATGACCAGGGCCGGCAGGCAAACGAGGGCCAACGGCCCATCACGCTGACCCGCCATTTCTATCTGTCGACCACCGAGGTCACCAACGCCCAGTTCCGCAAGTTTCTGGGCAGCCACGTGTCCGGCGTGACCGGCCGGCAGACGCTCGACAACGAACAGCAGCCGGTGGTGCGCGTCCGCTGGCTGCAGGCGGTGCGCTACTGCAACTGGCTCAGTGCCCAGCAGGGGCTCAAGCCGGCGTACACCAACGAAGGCGAGTTGATCACCCCGGTGGGCACCGGCTATCGACTGCCCAGCGAAGCCGAGTGGGCGTGGGCCGCGCGCCATGCCTTGCAGCCCACGCCGCTGCGCTACCCCTGGGGCGCCGCCATGCCGCCACCGCCCGGCAGCGGCAACTTTGCCGACGAGCGCGCCAAGGCGCTGGTCAACGACTGGATGGCCGGCTACGACGACGGGTATGCCGCCAGTGCGCCGGTGGGGCGCTACGCCGTCAGTCGCGTCGGCCTGTTCGACATGGGCGGCAACGTCAGCGAGTGGATGCACGACCGCTACGACGGCGCGCTGGTGATCAGCCCGCAGCCGCAGGTGGACCCGTTCGGCGCCGCGCAGGGTGGTGACCGGGTGGTCCGCGGGTCGAGCTACCGGCACGGCCGCATCACCGAGTTGCGGCTGGCCTGGCGCGACTTCGCGCGGGCCGAACGCGAAGACCTTGGCTTCAGGGTGGCGCGTTATGCCGAGTAAGCCCGTCACCGCCAGTGTGCTGCTTGCCGCGCTGCTGCTGGCGGCCGCGTCGCGGGCCGGGGCGCAGGCCGCGGCCGCCCCACCGCCGGCCTCACCGACCGCAACACCGGCACCCAGCGCGCCGCCGGATGCGCCGCCGGATGCGCCGCCGCCGGACCGGAAGTACCGTCCCAGCGAAGAAGTCTCGGCCGATGCCGAGGTCGATTTCCCCGCTGATCTGTGAGTGGTTCAACAGGAGTCTTGTGATGTCACCCAGCCTGCCCCGGCAGTTTCCGGTCGAGTTCGTCTACCAACTGTTCGCGCTGCTGGTGGCCATCGTGTTGGTGCACGCCGTGTACGTGGGCCTGATTCGACCGCAGGCCGCCGCGGCCCTGGCGCTGCAGGCGCAGACCCTGGCGGCCGATCCATCGGCGATCACCGAGCGCTCGACCTGGGTGGTGCTCAAGGATGCCGAGCAGGAGATCTGCTTCATTCTCATGTTCTGGGGCATGGCCATCATCGGCTACAAGGCGCGGCAGGTCATCGATGAGCGCCGCGCCTTCGCCACCGAGCTGCTGCAGGTGCCGGAAGGCCAGAGCCTGTTGCCCGAAGACGCGCGCCAGTACGCACGCGCCATCGAAGCGCTGCCGGTCGCGGCACGCGAACGCCTGCTGCCCGAGGCCCTGTTGACGGCCCTGCAACGCTTTCGCTCGACCCGCAGCATTCAGGATGTGGCGGTGGCGGTCGATCAGGTGTGCGAGTCGCGCACCGACCGGCTCGACTCCGAACTGTCGATGATTCGCTACATCGCCTGGGCGATTCCGTCGATCGGCTTCATCGGCACCGTGCGCGGCATCGGCGATGCGCTGGGCATGGCGCACCAGGCGGTCGAGGGCGACATCACCGGCGTCACCGCCGCCTTGGGCGTGGCGTTCAACTCGACCCTGATCGCGCTGATTCTCAGCATCATCCTCATGTTCTTTCTCCACCAGCTGCAATTGATGCAGGAGCGCCTGGTCATCGAGACCCGCCGCTACTGCGACCGGCGCCTCATCCAGCATCTGCAGGCCCCCTGATGCGCGTGCTCGAAGTCAACGATGCCGGGCTGCGGCTCAGCGACGGTGCGCAGGTGCTCGCCACCGAGCCGGGTTTCGCCAGTGTCCGCGGTGATCAGATCATCGTCGGTGAAAGTGCCCGGCGACTGGCGCGGCAGTCGCCGCAACTGAGCCATTCGCGGTTCTGGTACCAGCTGGACCAGACGCCGCTGGAGCGCCCGCTGGGCCGCGTGCGCAACACCGCCGACCTTGCCTACTGGCACTTGCGGCAACTGCGCGAGGCCGCCGAAGGCCAGCCGCTGGTGCTGGCGGTGCCGTCCAGTTTCGAGGCCGACCAACTGGGCCTGTTGCTGGGGCTGTGCCGCGCCGCCGAGCTGGGCGCGGTGGGACTGGTGGACGCGGCAGTGGCCGCGGTGGCGGCGGGGGCGCCCGCTGCGGCGACCGGCGTGGTGCTGCACGTTGACGTGCAACTGCACCGCGTGTGGCTGACGCGGCTGGCGGTGGATGCGGCGGTGGTGCGCAGCGCCGGCCACGATCTGGCCAAGCCCGGTCTGGTGTCGGTCTGGGACGCGGCCGCCACGGTCATCGCCGAGGCCTTCGTGCGGCAGACGCGGGTCGATCCCCTGCACAGCGCCGCCAGCGAGCAGGCCCTGTACGACGCGCTGCCCGACTGTCTGGCGCAGCTTTCGCGCAGCCCGGTCGCGTCACTGGCGCTGACGGTGGGCGGGCGCAGCCATCGCATCAGCCTGGCCCGAGACGCGGTGGTGGTGGCGCTCAATCCGCTGCTGACGCGCATCACCCAGGCGCTGCGCGCGGACGTGGCCGCCGCGCCGGACGCACAGGTGATGCTCAGCGATCGCGCCGCCGCCATTCCGGGCCTGCTCGATGCGCTGACCACGGCGCTGGGCACCGCGCCGCCGGTGCTGACGCCACTGGCGGCGGCGCAGGGCGCACTGCGGCACCGCGCGCTCATCCAGACCGGGGCCGAGGCCCTGCCGTGGGTCACGCGCCTGCCGGCCGCGGCCAGGGCCGCGCCCGAGGCGCCCGAGACGACGGCGCCGCCACCGCCGGTCGCGCCGCCTGCAGCACCGGTGCAGGCGGCCCTGCCCCCACCGACCCATCTGCTGCTCGGCGATGAGGCCACGGCGCTGGTCTCAGATCGCGTGGCCGAAGCGTGGGGCCTGCGGGTCATGGCGCGTGAAGACGGCGCGGTGGGGTTGCGGGCAGACTCGGCCGTGCAGCTCAACGGCGCGCCGCTGGTGGCCGACACGGCCCTGAAGGCCGGCGACTGGCTGCAGGTGCAGGATCGGGTGCTGCGCGTCATCCGGGTCCGCGATTCGTGAAGCGCCGCAAGCGCGTCATCAGCGAGCAGGGGCTGTCGTTTCTCGACGCCATCTCCTGCGGCTTTGGCGCGGTGATTCTGCTGTTCATCATTGTCGATCACGCGGTGTTGCAGGTGAACCAGCCGGGCAGCGAAAGCCAGATGACCCGAGTCGAGGCGCTCGAGGACGCGGTGCTCGACGAAAAGCAGGCCCTGCTGATGCAGCAGGCCGCGCTCGACGACGTGCGGGAGGCGACGCGACTGGCGCAGGCCGAGGCCGAACGGCTGCGCCAACAGATCAGGCAGCAGCGTGAGCGCCAGCCGAATCTCGAAGGCGAGCAGGCGGCCAGCCGCACCCGCCTGCAACAGATGCAGGCCGAGTTGCTGGCGCTCGAAAGCGAGGTCGCGGCAATGCGCGCCCAGGCCAACGACCCGGCGGGCGATGCCATTCGTGAGGTGCAGGGCGACGGGCGCCAGCAATACCTCAGCGGCCTGTCGGTGCAGGGCCAACGCATCCTGATTCTGGTGGACGCCTCGGCGAGCATGCTGAGCGAGACCATTGTCGATGCCATTCGCCGGCGCAACCAGTCCGAGGCCAGCCGGCTGCAGGCGCCCAAATGGCGGCGCGCGCTGGCTGCGGCCGACTGGATGAGCGCGCAGATTCCGGCCGGCAGCCAGTTTCAGATTCTCAGCTTCAACACCCAGGTGCGCGCCCCCCACGGCACCGCCAACCGCTGGCTCTCGGCCCGTGGCGGCACCGACATCAGCGCCGCCATTCGCGGCCTGCGGCAGACCGTGCCGGCCGACGGCACCCGTCTTTACGCGGCATTCGACGCTGCCCGGGCATTGCAGCCGGCGCCGGATGCGATCTACCTGATCACCGATGGCCTGCCGACCCAGGGCGCCCAGGCGCGGCGCGGCGCGGTGTCGGGGGCCCAGCGGCTGCGCAACTTCAATGAAGCCGTAGCCCGGCTGCCGGGCGGTGCCCCGGTGCACACCCTGCTGCTGCCGATGGAGGGCGATCCCCGCGCCGCCGGGGCCTACTGGAACCTGGGCCGCGCCACGGGCGGGTCGATGCTCACGCCATCGCGGGACTGGCCGTGAAACGGCGCAACCGCAATGTCGAGCAGTCCAGCCTGTCGTTTCTGGACGCCATTTCCTGTGGCTTTGGCGCCATCATCATTCTGGTGGTGATCAGCAAATCGGCACCGCCCTCGGTGGAAGCGCCTACGCCGGTGGTCAACGCCGCACAGGCGCAGCAGTTGTCGTTGCTGGCGCAGCAGACGGCCGGTGAACGCGAGGCGGTGGAGGCCGAGCTGGCGGCGGCCGAGGCGACCCGCGCCGCGGCGGCCCAGGCACTGGCCAGCCTGCGGGTGAGTGCCGACTCGGCGCGCGACAAGGTGGTCGAAACCCGGCAGGACACCGTGGTGACCACCACCCTGGAACGCCAGCTTGCCCAGGCGCGCCAGACCCTGACCGAAGAGATGCGCCGTTTGCAGGGCAGCGCCAAGGCGCGACCCGACGGGCCGGTGGCGGGCATTCCGGTCGACAGCCAGTACGTCATCTTCGTGATCGACACCTCGGGCAGCATGCAGCAGATGGCGTGGCGCTCGGTACAGCAGAAAATGAACGAGGCGCTGGATGCGTATCCACAGATCAAGGGGTTTCAGGTGATGAGCGACATGGGGGAATACATGTTCAGTTCTTACCGGGGCGACTGGATTCCCGACACCCCGGCGCGGCGGCGTACGGTGCTGCAGCGCCTGACCAACTGGGCGCCGTTCTCCAATTCCAGCCCGGTGGAGGGCATCACCGCTGCCATTCGCACTTATGCGCGGGCCGACCGCAAGATCAGCATCTATGTATTCGGCGACGATTTCACCGGACGTTCGATCAACGACGTGGTGTTGACGGTGCGGCGCATCAATCCCAGGGACCGGTCCGGCCGGCCGTCGGTGCGCATCCACGGCATCGGGTTTCCGGTATTGATGAACAATCGAGGCGCCGCCGACGGCGCCCTGCGCTTCGCCAACCTGATGCGGGTGCTGGCCGAAGAAAGCGGCGGCGCCTTCATCGGACTGGAGAACACGCGTTGAACGGCATGGGGCGGCAATTGAACAGGCAGCGGGCCGGCGCCGGAGTGACGGTTGTGGCGCTTGCCTCACTGTTGCTCACGGCCTGCGCAGGCCAGTACCAGGCGGTGCCGCCATCGGCCTTTCCGCCACCCCTGATGGCGGCGCTGCCGATGGCCGTGGCACTGGACATCGCCCCGGCATTCAGCACCTACACCCACACCGAAACCATGACCGGCCCTCGCGGTGCGACCTGGACGCTGCCCATCGGCCCGGCGTCGGTGGACTGGGTGCAGAACCTGGCGCGGGCCCGTTTCAGCTCGATTGAGGGCGGGCGCAGCGCCGCCCTGAGAATTGCGCCGACGATTGAGCGCGTTGAATTTTCGCTGCCGTCGCAGACCGGATCAGACTTCTACGAAGCGTGGATCAAGTACCGCGTGCAGATCACCAACGCCGCCGGCCAGACGGTGGCCGATCTGCCGCTGGCGGCCTACGGCAAGTCGCGCGACGGCATGATGGTCGGCGCCGAAACCGGCATGGGCGACGCGCTGAATCAGGCGATGCGTGATGCCACTGCGGCGCTGGCGCTGGCCTTGCAGGACGACCGCAAGGTGTCGGGATGGGCGCGGCGCAGCAGCGGCGCGGTGGCGGGGGGCGTCTGATCATGCGCATCGCCACCGGCATGCGGGCCGTCGTGCTGGCCGTCGTGCTTGCGGGCGTGGCCTGGCTAGCCGGCTGTGTCAGCGCCAAGGTCGAACAGTTTCGCAGCGCGCCGCGCGGCGCGGCACCACTGGTCACCGGCGACACGGTGGTGATTCTCAACCGGCGCCAGCACGGCCACCGCCAGGCCGAAGACAGCTTCAATCGCTGTCTCGAAAACAAGCTCGCCTCGCAGCAGTTGCCGGTGACCCCGCAGGCCGACCTGGTCGATGCCCTGTTCCCCTGGCTGGAGCCGCGCACCGCCCCCCTGTCGGCCCGCGCTCTGCCGAAGCTGCTGGACCAGCCCGGCGTCGCCGACCGCATCCGGGCGGCGCGGGTGCGCTACATGATCTGGATCGACGGCGAGAGCGAAACCGTCGACAGCAGCGGCTCGCTGTCGTGCGCGGCGGCGCCCGGTTTTGCCGGCTGCATCGGCTTCGGCATGTGGGACAAGGCATCTGACTACGAAGCCGAGGTGTGGGACCTGCAATCCCGCCAGTTGGTCGGCAAGGTGAGCGCCCGCGCCACCGGCACCACGTACATTCCGGCGCTGATCATCCCGATTCCGCTGATCGCCCGCACCGAAGCGGCTGCCTGCAATGGCGTGGCCGAACAGCTTGCCGACCTCATCCGCCCCGGCTGAGGCCACCAACTTCGGCGGTGCCCTTCGACTTCGGCAATGATGGGCGCCCCAAATCAATCCTCAGGAGATTCGACATGAGCATGTTCACGCACGTGGTGATCGGCACCAACGACCTGCCCAAGGCGCAGACGTTCTATGACGCGGTGCTGGCCACACTGGGCGCCAAGCGGCTGATGGACATTGAAGACCGCGCGTCGCTGTGGGGCGGCGATGCGCCGCAGTTCATGGTCACCAAGCCGGCCAACGGCCAGCCGGCCACGGCCGCCAACGGCGGCACGGTGGGCCTGGCGGCCAGCAGCCGCGACGCCGTGCACGCCTTTCACAAGAAGGCGCTGGAACTCGGCGGCAGCTGCGAAGGCGCACCCGGCCCGCGCGCATTCGGGCCGACCGCCTATGCCGCCTACGTGCGCGACCTGGATGGCAACAAGCTCTGCGCCTTTTGCTTCGCGCCGGGCTGAAACCCTACAGGGTGATCGACCACGGCCGGGTGATTCCCGGCCGTTTTGTCGTTTGGGCAAGCCTAAACCGGCCCGATGCCGCCGGCCTGGGCCAGTCGGTCTAAGGCTTTTATCGCCGTCTGGTCGAGAACGTCACCGACTGTGCGATCTACCGGCTCGTTCTCGATGGCCGGATCAACGGCAGCGGACGCCGATTATGAACGAGGCATTCGTCCGGGACCCCACCCACATCGAGCGGATGCTGGGCCATCACCACGGTGCGGTGCCTGCCCGAAGCGTCGGGCTACTTCAGCCCGACGCAGTTGGCGTAGTACGTCACCGTTCCGGGCCAGTCCGTGAACACACCCAGCACACCGACTTCGCGCCCCAGAACATCGAGCACTTCCATCATGTCGCCGTCGTTATTGATCACGCCCGTGTGGGGGTCATCCTGGTTGGCGCCGTTGGTGCTCTGAAAGTAGAACCCGCCGCCGTTGGCAAGCGGTCCGTCACGCTCGAAACTCCATGTGATGAAGTCCAGGCCCACGGCCTTTGCGGCCCGGGCATACACCGAGGGTTCGATCACGCCGGCATCGTTCACGCGCACCAGCATCCACAGCGGCGGCGCCAGAATCTTCACGCCGTCGTCCACCAGTTGCTGCATGGAAGGATTCCAGGTCGAAGGATCTGCGTGGTTGAAGGCCGGATCGTCGTAGCGTCCGTCGAGAAACGTTGCCTGCGTTCCGAATGCCGGTTCGTTGCCGATCCAGTAGAGGATGTCGTGGTAATCGAAGCTCTGCGGAAACACGTTCCCAGCCGGCACGCCGGCGAGCTTGTACTCGTCGATCATCTTCTGCGCATAGTCCTGCTGCGTGAAGCCGTTGAACGGCATCGGCACACTCGGCGATTTCAATTCGGGCGTCATCTTCACGCCCTGACGCTTGAACAGCTCGATGCTCTCTGCGTGCGTCAGCAGTGTTCCGCGGGACGCATACAGATCGGTGCGCCAATCGGCCGTGCCCTTCATGTACTGCTCGACCGTGGTGGCGCGCGGATCAGCCGCATCCATCTTGCCCTGCAGCAGACGGAACTCGGCAAGGGTGAAATCGCTGGTACAGCACCGGGCCGACGCAGGCGTTCCGGCAACCGGGTCTGCGGGAACGAAGGGCTGCGAACATTTGGCCGCGAGTTCGGGAATCGCCAATACATCGGTGGTCGTGTGCAGGTCGCACTGTGAGTGCCGGCAGACCAGTTCCTGATCGCGGGTAAAGGTCACGTCGCATTCCTGAATGCCGGCGCCCATTCGATACGCCGCCTCGTAGGATTCCTGGGTGTGTTCGGGGAACTGCAAGGGCGCGCCGCGATGGCTGACGGTGAACTCCGTGCGCCGGAACGGACCTTCTGCGCAAGCCATCAGCTCGTCCTTGAGCGCGCCCTCGTCCATGTCCCGGACCAGAAAATAAGGGCGCGGGCCAACCTGCACATTGTTCTTGGCAAGCCCCGGTGGATTGACCTGCTGCCGATGTTCCGGTGGCGCCTGCTGCGCGTTTCCGTTCCCTGCAACCACACCGGTACTGGCGAAGACCCCTGCCAGCGTGAACAGCGCGGACGAAAGCGATACATATTTCATGGACGTTCTCCCGAACATGGTGGACCCGTGACCATCACGCTAGAGGTCGAACATGTAACGACGGTGAAATTTCGCGCAAGGATCGGTGATGCTTGTGTGTCGATCCTGAAACCTTTCATCGAACGGGCAGCAATTCACGCGAATGAAAATGCGCGAGGCGCATTTCGTGCCACTCTCAAGGCATGCAGTGGAGCGGCTCGTTGAACGGTATGCCCTCACCGGCCACCGCGAGTTCATGCTCCCGAACACGCGCAGGCCCAAGAGCTGCCTGTCGACCATGACCCTGAATCGGGCTCTGGCGCGCATGGGGTTCAACCGAAAAGCGACAATCGGGTTTTCGGGGCACGGGTTACCGGCCCCCCGGACTTCGACAGTTCGAGCCCGAAGTGGCCGATCGCGGCCTGCTGAGCCCGGACAATCTGGCGACCCTGCAGGACATTCGTCTGAGCAATGGCCAGCCCCCGGCGTTCATCCTGGCCGTGCCCGGCCGGCGCTACCGCGAGTTTGTCGAATGACTCGACGACTTCCATGGCCAGCGCTGTGCCGGTGCCCAGGAGGAGGTCGTTGGCGAGTTGCCCTGGTCCGGACTGCGCCTGGTGATCGCGCACGATCCGATCGCGGCGGCCACCCGGACGCAGCGCCGCCGGGAGCGCACCGACGCAACTCACGCTCCCGTAGTGGAACGTTGAAAAATCATGCCTCATGAAAACAATCACTTGCGCGTTTAACCGTCGAACTCCGGGGTCATGCTGCGCCAGATTCAGCGCCATCAGGTCGCTATCCGCCGCAAAACGGCGACCGGCATCTCGCGGCTGCAGCCCGAGCAACGGGATTTTTTAGGCCCTCAATCTGCCCGCACCGAACGAGAACGTCGCCTTGTAGTGGGATTTGTTGCACCCTGCACCTAAGGAAAACAGATCGTTACGCATTTGAGTGCGGAACTTGGGAGGACATGTTCAAGATGAGCCATCGCGCCAGTTTCCGAGATTCGCCCCAGCGTGGGCGCGCGGTTGCGCGGCCGCTCGGAACGTGCGCGCCGGCCGCCAATGACGACGATGGGCACCTCGGGATGCGGCCGGTTGGTGGCTGATACGCGCAACACACCGATAGGGGGCGTTCGCCCCAGTGCGGTGACGGTGCCGCAAGGCCAATGGGCACAGGTGCTTGACTTCATGGTCGCGCAGTTTCCGAACGTGCCCATCAGCACGTGGCGACAACGCTTTGCCGAAGGCCGCATCCTCGGTGACGATGGGCAACCCGTCGCCCCGGAAGCGCCGTGTCGCGAGGGTTTGCGGCTGCGCTATTTCCGCGAGGTGCCGAATGAGCGCATCACCTCTGCGCGCTGGCGGATCGTCCACCGTGACGCCCAGCTGCTGGTGGTCGACAAACCGCCGTTTCTGCCGGTCGCCCCAACCGGGCGATTCGTGCAGCAGTCGCTGCTGGTGCAGCTGCAGCGCGCTTTCAACATTGACGAGATTGCGCCGCTGCATCGCATCGATCGACTCACCTCAGGCCTCGTAATGTTCTCGCTGACCAAGCGTGGAAGGGCGCGCTATCGGCAGCTGTTTGTCGATGGCGCAATCGACAAGGCCTACGACGCCTTCAGCGCCACCGTGGTGGCGGCGGCCGCGTTTCCTCGTGAGCGGTGCTCGCGACTGGTGCGCGGCGAGCCATTTTTCCGTCGCCAGGAAGTGCCTGGCGAACCCAACAGCCAAACGCTGATTGACGTCGTCGAGCGCCGCGAAGATGGCACGCGCTTTCGGTTGCGGCCCATCACGGGCCGCACCCATCAACTGCGGGTTCACATGGCGGCGCTGGGCGCGCCGTTGTTGCACGACCCTTGGTACCCGTCGCTGCGGCCGGAGCGGGACGACGATCCCGACCGGCCGTTGCAACTGGTGGCGCGCAGCCTGTCATTCACCGATCCGCTCACTGGCGCGGCTCACAATTTCGAGAGCGCTTATCGCTGCGGCGGCTGAGGGGGTGTGGCCTTTTCCGAACCTGGCTTGGACGAGTGGCCCAGCGTGCGCGGGGTCAGCCCTGAGCCCAGGTCCGCCTCTGGATCATCGATTGTGGTCAGCCGCGAAGACTTGACCGGCACCAAGTTGGCCAGCTTCGGGTAGTGGCGCAGCAGGTGATAGCCCACCCAGCGCCACAGGTGCCAGATCGGATGGCGCCGCTGCACCTGATCGCGGGTGACTTGCTCACAGCGATCGGCCAGCAGCGCCTCGATGCTCTGCCGCAGCGTGCTGGTGAAGCCCCTGTCACGGATGAACAGGTTGGCTTCAAGGTTCAAAGAGAGGCTGAAGGGGTCGAGATTGCTGGATCCGACCGTGGCCCAGGCCTCATCCATGACGGCCACCTTGGCGTGTGACGGGCGCTCCATGAACTCCCAGATCTCTACGCCGATGTTGAGCAGGTGGTCGTAGAGCGTGGAGGCGGCGAACTTGACGTATGCCTTGTCGGGCTCGCCTTGCAGAACCAGCCGAACGCGAACGCCGCGTTCCACCGCCTGCCGCATCGCGCGCAAAAAGCGGTAGCCGGGAAAGAAATAGGCGTTCATCAGGATGATGTCGCGCTGCGCACTGCGCAGGCCCATCCGGTACATGGCCTCGATCGCCGTGCGGTGATTATGGTTGTCGCGCGTCACGAACAGCACCTGTGCCTCGGGCTCGGGGTTCGACCACTTCGAGGGCAGCCAGCGCAGCAGCCCGCGCAGATTGCGGTGGCCTTCTGGTCGCGGGTGGCCGATGGCTTCACGGCAGAATCGATGAATGTCGGACACCACCGGCCCGACCACGCGGGCCGCGTAGTCCTGCTTCGACTTGTCACCGTAGTAGCGCATATGTTCGTCGGAGTAGTTGATGCCCCCGACATAGGCGACACGCTGGTCAACCACCACCAGCTTGCGGTGCAGGCGACGGAACAGATTGGCCTGCACGCCGAGGATGGGCGGCAACGGCCCGAACACGTGCAGGCGAATGCCCGCCTCGGTCAGGCTGGCAACGAAGTCCTTGCCCAGCGGGGCCGAGCCGTAGCCGTCCACGGTGATGTCGACCTTCACGCCGCGTGCGGCTGCGTCCACCACCACGTCGCGCAGGGCGCGCCCTACCCTGTCATCGAACCAGATGAAGGTTTCGATGATGACCTCGTGCTCGGCAGCGGCAATGTCATCGAACACCCGAGGAAAGAAGGCTTCGCCATTTTCAAGCAACTCCAGATCATTGCCGTGGCGCCAGTCGCGGCTACTCATTGCGGCGAGATCCTGTGCAGCAGCAGGGGCGCGTGATCGGACAGGCGACGCCAGGGCTTTCCGACAAGTCGCCTCGGGCCTTCAACGTGGAGATTGCGCACGTACACGCGATCGAGCCGCAACAAAGGCAGCCACACCGGGAATGTGCGCGCGGCCTGGCCAAAGGCGGTGATGAACACTTCGCCCAGACCCGCACCATCAGCCAGAACGTCGTGCGCGCGCTGACACCAATCGTTGAAATCACCCGCCACCAGCAGCGGCGCACCGGCGGGGACCTCGCGTTCGATCAGCGCACAAAGCAGGGTCAACTGCTGTTGGCGATGCTTCTCGAACAGGCCCAGATGCACGCAGATCACGTGCAGTGGCTGGACCCAATCCGGCACCTCGAGCACGCTGTGCAGCAGGCCGCGCTTCTCGTGGTCGTAGACCGACACATCGTGATTCTGGTGGTGGACGATGGGGAACTTGGACAGCAGCGCGTTGCCGTGATGCCCGGCCGGATACACCGCGTTTTTGCCGTACGCGTAGGCCGGCCAAAGGGTATCGGCGAGAAACTCGTACTGGCTGTGTTCCGGCCAGCGCTCCCAGCGCGTGGAATGCTCCTGGTGCGCGCCCAGCACCTCCTGAAGAAGCACCAAGTCGGCGTTGGCCTCGCGGATGGCCTCACGCAACTCGTGAAGAACAAAGCGCCGGTTGCCTACCGAAAAACCCTTGTGCATGTTCAGCGTCAGAATCTTGATCGCCAACCCCTCCAGTGCGGTGTGCGGAGATACTTGCAGCCCGCTATTGGACCAGAACTCAGGTTTCCTCAACCTGACTGGGCAGTCGCCGCTTGACCCACCAGCCCAGCGCCACACAGGCCAGAACCAGGGCCACAAGAAAGCCGATGTTGGCTGCGCTGGGATCGTTGATCACCTCAGTCAACTGAAATCCGAGCACGCCCATGACCAGCAGACTGGGCAACACGCCCAACGCCGTGCCTGCCAGGAAGACCCACAGTCCGATGCCCCCCGCGCCCAGCATCAGGTTGATCACCGGATACGGGGCCACCGGCACCAGCCGCAGCAGAATCATGCCGGGCAGTCCGCTGTTGCGGATGAAGGTCAACGCCCGCTCGACGCGCGCATTGGCGAGACCGCGCAAGGGTTCGCTGCCGAAACCCCGCCCGATCCAGTAGGCGGCCAAGCCTGCCAGCAGCGTGCCGTACAGTGCCGCAAGCACGCCCCACAGCGGACCCAATGCGACGATCAGCGCCAGATTCAGCGCGATGATGGGAAACATCACCGCAGTGGCCGCCAGATAGATCAGACCCAGGGTCAAAGGCGCCCAGGGCGACTGCGTCAGCGTCAGCGTTTCAATCCGGGCCGCGACCTTCTCAGGCTGGGTCCACTCGCCCAGCGGCGTGAAGCGCCACAGCGCGCCAAGGGCCAGCACCACCGCAAGGGCCAGCAGCCAGATCAGCCATGTGCGGCGTCGGCCGGCCATCAGGCCGCGACGGTGGGCGGGTACGGGTGCGGCGCGATCAGGGCGTGGCCTCGGGTGGCGTGATGACGATGGGCGTCACCTTATCGCCATCCACGAGGTTGATGTCGCGATAGGCGCAGCGACCCTGACGACGCTGGAACAGCGAGTTGGCGATCAACCACACCGCAACCACGCGTTGCGGGCGGCGATCGCCGATGGCCGTGCCGTAGTTGGCGTGCAAGGGTTGTGACTCGTCCAGCCATTGGCCCAGCGGGTCTCCCGGCAGCGCCCGCGCCACCCAGTGGGTTTCGCGCTCTTTCCACCACGGCAGGGGGCACTGAAACACGGTGCCGGGTTTGAGCGCCGCACTCCACATGTAGGTGAGGTCCAGACCGTTGTCGAACTCAACCGCAATCGACAGGTAGTCGTGGGTGATGTCGATGTGTTCGGCGCGCTGCGACGGCAACTGTTCCGCCCGCCAGCGCCATTGCAAGTGCAGGCCCTCGGTGAGCGGCACATCGACGGGGAACTGCAGAATGCCGACGTCGCAGTCAGTGTCGCAATACAGGGTGTCCTGCTCGGCGTGGTACAGCTCACCCTGGCCCACTCGCCACAGATAGTGCCAATCCGCGGGCGGCTGCACGGGGCGCAGGTGCCGTCGCAATGCGGCGGCGAACAAACCGGCATCGCGCTCCGCCGCAGTGCGCAGCCCGGCCTCGACCGGGCCATTCCAGCGGATCACCGCCATGCTCAGGCCGCCACTCATCAGGGTGTGCAGGGGCGAGCGCTCGATCGCGCCCTGAGTGTCGGAGAACGATCCGGGCGGCAACGCGGCAAATTTCAGCGTGCCGTCGGTGGTGGCCTGAAAGCTCCAGCTTTCACCGGGAGCGCTTTGGATGTCGGCATCGCCCACACGCCACCACGCCACGGATTTGGGCATCAGGCTCAGCTTCAGCGCCCGCACCAGATGCACGGTGCCAACGCAGATCACCGTGACCGACTGGCCGCGCTGCAACTGCAGCCCGGTGTCAAACCAGCTCAGCGGTTTGGCGCTGACGGTGAAGCCGTCGACCGTGGCTGTCGCAGGCAACGCGGCGCGCACCCGTGCGGCCAGCTGTTCTGCCGGCAGTGCAGTGTCGGCCACCGCAGGCATGGATGACGACAGCCGTTCGGCGATGCCGCCGATCCGGGCCAACAGCGTCGAGGGCGCGTTGCGCAAGGCCATGTGGGTGCGCTACCGGCCGGCTGCGTAACGCAGCAGGTCGAAGCCTTGAATGGTGGCATCGATGTCGTTGCGGGCGGCGCCGAACAGACCAAGGTTGATGCCAGCTTCCTGTAACGGGGCCGCGTCATCGCCCGGCCAGTTGTGGCCATTGCCCAGCAGGCTGGCGAGCACCACGCGGCGGCCATCGGCGCAGCTGGGCGCCCAATCGAACTGCACATCGCCCGAAGCGCCGTTGAACAGCGCGGTGCGATCGTCGCCAGAACACTGGTTGAAGGCTTTGAAATCTTCAAAGTTTTCGGGAATGGTCCGCAGCACGCCAGCCACGCCGCCGTAAGGCACGATGGGGTCGGCGGTGCCGTGAATCATCACCGCACCCACGGCGCGGCTGGGCTGGCAAATGGCCGCCGCCTCATTGTTCTGGGTACCGGCCACGGCCAGAAAGGCCTCGACCTGATTGGCCCGCCCGCAGGCGTAGAAGTAGACCATGGGGATGCCATTGGACAGCCCGGCCACATAGAGCGGCGCACCGCGCGCCGAGAAGCGGTTGCGGCCGTCTTCGACCACGCCGTCCAGCAGTTGCGAGAACGCTTCGACCGGTTGGGAAGGTTGCGTGGGCCAGCGTGAAAGCGGGCTATCGCCTATCGGCGGAAGTCCGGGCACCTCCACCAACGCCATCCCGTCCGGAGCCTGGGGCAGCAGGATCAATACGTTGCGGGCCTTGGCCAGCTCGGTCATGCGAATCAGGTTGCCGAAGAAGTCGGCCGAGGCATTGAGGTAATGCAGCGCCAGATACACCGCCGAGGGCGTGCCGCCGCCGCTGGGGTGAATGGCGATGTATTCGGTTTCAAACCCACCACCCACCACGGGGTGAATGCTGATGTCCACGCCATCGCAGGGAATGATTTCAGTACGACTGCGCAGGAACTCGGAACCGGGCACCAGCGGGCAGAACTTCGTGCGGTTCAGATTGGGATCGCAGTCCTCGCCGGCGGCCACGCGCTCCGGCGTGAAATCGTTCTGGCAGGCCTTGCCCCCCGGCACGCCGCCCTCGTTGACGACGGGCTGACTGGATCCGCAGGCCGCCAGGCCCAGAACCACGCTGGCCGCGAGGGCCTGTCGAATTGCAGTGATCACGACACTCTCTGGGTGAAGTAACGGCAGGAGGGGGCATCATGTCATCCGCTCGATCGGCGCGGCAACTCGAAGCGCTTTCGGTCTACGCCCGCCAGTTCGCATTTTTCGCCCAGAAGTCGACGCTGCGTCGATACGCGTCGGCATCAAGCGCCACGCCTGAGCCGCCCTCGTCGATGCCCAGCGCGTTGCGCATCATGGTGATGGGCGCCATGGGCGTTTCTGCCGGGGTGGCCGTGGCCAGGCAGCCCACCACCCCCCAGTCCGCCTCGACCGCCTCCCCTTCCTTGAGCAGCTGTTCACGGTCATAAACGATCACCAGCAAATAGTCGGCGATCGGCGCCGTCACGCCCTCGAACCAGCGCACCAGCACCGGCAGTTCAGCGTCCGTTCGCGCCTCGTAGGCCGAGCGCAGCAAGTGGCGGTTGTCGTCGGTGATGGGCACCGTCGTGCAGCGGGTGGACGTCCAGTTGCGATGCACGTGCAGCTCGCAGAACGGGGCATAGCCTTCCAGCACCTTGATGGGGGCGTGGTCATTCAGGTGCGCAATGAAGGCGTCGGGGGTGACGCCCTGCAATCCACTCGTGCGGCCATCGGCGGGAAACAGCCGGGTGGCGGCAAAGGCAGTGAGGGCAATGGTCATGCGGCGGACAAGGACGGGTGACGGCAGAACGGGCACGATAGCGTAATCGCGACCCATGCGGAGTCCCTGATGAACGTTCCCGACTTTACCACCACCGAGTTCAGCCACGACGGTGTACGCAAACCGGTGTTTCGTGCCGGCGAGGGGCCGGCGGTCATCGTCATGACCGAAGTGCCCGGCATCACCCCGCAGGTGGCGCGCTTTGCGCAATGGGTGGTCGAGGCTGGATTCACGGTGTTCATGCCGCAGCTCATCGGCACACCGATGCGACCGGTCACGCCCATGGCCGCTGCCGGCAGCTTTGCGCGGCTGTGCATCAATCGCGAGTTTCGCCTGTTCGCCGCACACCGGTCCAGCCCGGTGGTGGACTGGTTGCGGGCGCTGGCGCGTGACGCCCACGCCCAGTGCGGCGGGCCGGGTGTCGGGGCCATCGGCATGTGCCTGACCGGCAACTTCGCCCTGAGCATGATGCTCGATGCCCCGGTGCTGGCACCGGTGCTGGCGCAACCGTCATTGCCCGTTGCCGTGACGCGCGGCATGGGCGCTGCGCTGCACGCCTCTCCGCTGGAGATTGCCGCGGCGCACGACAAGATCGATCATCACGGCGCCCGTATTCTGGGCCTGCGGTTCCAGGGCGATCCGTTCTGCCCGCCGGCGCGATTCAATACGCTGCGTGGCGAATTTGGTGAGGCCTTCGAAAGCATCGAACTGGACGCCAGGCACGCCAAACCTGACGAAATGAAGCCCGCCCACAGCATGCTGACCACCCACCTGATCGACGCCGCCGGCGAACCCACCCGCGCCGCGCTGGACCGCACGCTGCGCTTCTTCGCCGAGCAGCTCAAACCATGAGTGCCCGGCAGATTCTGGCCGCAGGGTGGGCGGGCGGCGCAGTGCTGCTGGGGGGCTGCGGTGACCCTGCGCCCGAGGCCCGCGACGCGCCGCCCGTTGCGACGACCCCAGAGCCCAGTGCCGCACCCGCGGCGGCGGCGGGTGACAGCGGCGCCACCCTGGCACTGGAAGGCGACGGCCTGCGCGTCTTCGTGCTGCCGTCGGGATCGGCCCGGCCCATCCCCTTCGGCACCGACCCGGTGCAGACCCTGGAAATGCTTGAAGCGGCCCGCGGCGAGCCGCCCAGCAATCTGGGGCAGAACCCCGACTGCGGCGAGCAGTTCGCCGAGTGGTCCGATGGCCTGCTGGTCTGGTTCGACAACGAGGCGTTCACCGGCTGGTCCTTGGCCGACACCGCCGCCCCGCTCGCTACCGTGGACGGCCTGAAAATCGGATCGACGCGGGCGCAACTGCAAAGTGGCGGCCGTGTCGTGGAGATTGTCCCGTCCGCCCGGGGCGTGGCGTTCGTTGCCGGGAGTGTTGCGGGCCTGCTGGCGTCTGACGCGCCCGACGCGCGCGTGACCCACCTGTGGGCCGGCATGGCCTGCATCGCGCCCTGAGCGGCGGCCCCGGCGTCACCGAGAGGCCCCGCCACCGGCCGCCTTTTCCGCGCGTGATGCGCCCACGCCAGACCGTCGCAATCCTGTCTGCGATGCGCTGCCATTCACAACGTGCGTCGGCCAGCCTAGGTAAGGTGGCTCATCCGCAACCTGCCGCACTGCCATGACCGACGTCGTCGACATTCCGCTGTTCCCCCTGGGCAACCCGCTGTTTCCCGCCGGGCGCCTGTACCTGCGCATTTTCGAGCCGCGCTATGTGCAGATGACGGCCGCGTGTCTGGCCAACGACAGCGTGTTTGGTGTTTGTTTGATCGAGGGCGGATTCGAAGTGGGCGCGCCGGCCATCCCCGCGATGCTGGGTTGCAGCGCCCGCATCGTCGCATCGGAACAGCCGGATGACGCGCATTACCTGCTGGTGGCCCGTGGTGAAACCCGCTTTCGGGTTCTGAAACGCTGGACGCTGGACTCGGGCCTGATCATGGGCCGGGTGGAATGGATAGCGCCGCCCGACCCGACGCCTGTGCCCGAACGCTTCGCGCCGCTGGCGAAGCTCATCGAGCAACTGGCCAGCACCTTGGGCGAGCAGGCGCCGCTACCGCGACCGTTTCGTTTGAGCGACGCCGCATGGGTCGGCTACCGCTGGGCCGAGTTGCTGAATGTCACGCCGGAGCGTCGCCAGAAATGGCTGGCCAGCGAGGCGCCGCTGAAGGTGTTGGAAGAAGTCGCGGCCGAGTTGCAGCGGCAGTCCGAGGGCGAATAGCGCCACCGGGCAGGCTGGCGGCTGGCGGCACCGTCAAAATGCGTGGGGATCGCCCTTACACCCGCCGCCCTCCCCAAGCTGCCTCCGCCACTAAAGCCGCGGCAAAAACCGCCCGGTCCGCGCTGCGTAGTCTTGATACGGCTGCCCCAGTTCAACCCGCAACCCGCGCTCTTCAAAGTGCACGCCGATGAAGATGTACAGCGACATCCCGACGCTGAACATCAGGTGGCTCATGCTCATCATCGGCGCCGACCATAGGGCGATGAACAGGCCGACCATCATCGGGTGGCGTATCCACCGGTACAGCAGAATCTCGCGGAACGGCACCGGCGTGTAGCTGCGCCGCACCCAGTTGAGCCAGACCTGACGCAGACCGAACAGGTCGAAGTGGTTGGTGAGGAACGTGGCAACCAGCACCAGCAACCAGCCGAGCACGTTGAGCGCCCACAGGGCCTTGCCCCACGCGGCCGATTCGACCTGCCACAGCACGCCCGGCAGCGGCTGCCAACAGGCGAACACCACCATCAGGGTGAGGCTGGTCGTCAGTACGTAGGTGCTGCGCTCGGCCGATTGCGGCAACCAGCGGGTGATCCAGCGCTTGAAGCCGGGGCGCGCCATGACGCTGTGCTGCAGGCCGAACAACAGCAGCAATCCGGCGTTGATCAGCAGCGCCGGCAGCAGCGGTCCGGGGCTGCCGCTGTCGACGCTCTTCGGCACGCCAATGCCCCAGACGAAACCAACGAGGTACAGGAACACGGCGAGAAACAGCGTGTAACTGGCGATGCCATAAACCAGAGTGATGGTGCGCGACATGGACGCCCTCCTTGCTGCCAGCGCCGCGCGACGCGGCCTTGCATGCCCCTCTCTCCGCCTGCATGCACGAGAGGGGCATGACCTGACGCGGCCTCAGCCGCGCATCTTGGCCTGCTCCCAGGCCGGGTGCAGGCTGGCCGTGGCGCTGGGCCGCGCCTCGACCCGCTTGAACCATGCATTGATCTGCGTCAAGGCTGGATCCAGCGGCTGGCCGACGCCCTGGGCGAAATCAAGACAGCAATACAGTGCGATGTCGGCGACGCGCAGTTCATCGCCACAAATGTATGACTTGCCGGCCATGAGGCCGTCAAGCCATTTCAGGTTGCGCTTCGCAGTCGCTTTGAGGCCATCGGCGGCCTCGGGAATGCACAGCAGCCGGTCCTTGAAGAGCGCCAGTCCCTCCGCAAAACGGAAACCGCCGTAGGTGGGCTCGGTGATGTTCAGCTCGACACGGCGCTGCCACATGCGTGAAATGGCGCGCGCTTCGGGGGTGCTGCCGACCAGTGATGTGCCGGGGTTGATCTCGTCGAGGTATTCGCAAATGGCGACGGTCTCGGCGATCACGGTGCCGTCATCCAGCTCCAGCGACGGCAGTTGACCTGCGGGATTCTTGTCGATATAGGGCGGGCGGCGATTCTCGGCGCCCATCAGGTCGTGCTCCTGCACGTCCAGCGTGATGCCCTTTTCAAGCATGAACATGCGCACCAGGCGCGGATTGGGGCCAAACGAGTTCAGCAGCTTCATCACATCTCCTCTATTTTTGCGTTTGAGTTGAGTGCCGGAGCATGACCTGCCCGCACCCCGCCGCCAAGCTACCCGATTGCGCAGGTTGGATCAGGGCGTGATGGCCGGCACCGCGTCGCGGAACGCGCGCAGCTTGTGCCAGTCCGGGCCGAGCCGGCCCTTGAGCATCTGTTCCCAGTACAGGTAGGGCAGGTAGTGCTTTTTCAGCGCCCAGTAGATGCGGCGTGGAATTCTTGGGTCCAACGCAAAGCTCGGTGCCACCACCCCGTCGTAGACAAACTCGGCGAGCATGACCTTGCCCTTCGAGGTGGTCAGCGGGCAGGAGGCATAGCCGTCGTAGTGCGATGATGGCCCCTGGCCGGTCATGGCCTGCAGCAAATTGTTGACCAGCACCGGCGCCTGGGCGCGCACGGCCGCGGCGGTCTTGCTGTTCGGGGTGGTGGTGCAGTCGCCCAGTCCGAATACATTCGCGAACTGCGGGTGCTGCAAGCGATGCTTGTCCACCGCCATCCAGCCGCTGCCATCGGCCAGCGGACTGGCTTTGATCACCGCAGGCGCCGACTGCGGCGGCACCACGTGCAGCACGTCGAAGGCCTCGGTGACGCGCGTTGTCTGCGCGTCCTGCTTGACCTCGAACACCGCTTCGCGGCGCGCGCCATCCACGGCCACCAGTTGATGGCCGTAGCGCGGTGTGATGCCGTAGTGGCGCACCACTTCGGCCAGCGCCTGAGCGTAGAACGGCACGCCGAACATGGCCGGGCCGGGGGTGAAGAACGACAGTTCAGCGTTGATGCCGGCGCGGCGGAAATGATCGGCAGCGAGATACAGAATCTTTTGCGGCGCCCCGGCGCATTTGATCGGCATGGCAGGCTGCGTGAACAGGGCCCGGCCACCCTTCAGCCCCTTCAGGCATTGCCAGGTGTAAGGCGCAAGGTCGACGCGATAGTTGCTGGTCACGCCGTTGCGCCCCAACGTGTCGGCAAGCCCTTCGATCTTGTGCCAGTCGAGCTCAAGGCCCATGGCGACCACCAGAAATTGATAGTGCAGCGTGCGCCCGTCGTCGAGCTGCACGTGAGAGGCCTCGGGCGCGAAGCTGGCGACGCCCTTCTGAATCCACTCGATGCCCCTCGGAATGACCTCGGCCATGGGCCGCCGGGTTTTGGCGACGTCGTAGCAGCCACCGCCTACGAGGGTCCATGCCGGTTGATAGAAGTGCGCCGCAGCCGGGTCGACGATCGCAACCCTCACCGTCGGGTGCTGTTTGCGCAGCAGTGCCGCACGGTGATGCCGCCGGCGCCACCCCCCACGATCAGCACGTCAAAAGAGGTTTCGGCCATCTGTCTTCTCCAATTCAGTGAACACGTTGACGAGCGGTAGCGCCCGGACGTACGTTATGCACTATCGGACATATATTTATATCCGAATGTTATTTATATCGACCTGATCACCCCTCGGAGGTCCACCATGATCCAGCGCCAGTTCTTTGATCCCGTCTCCAGCACCTACACCTACCTGCTGGCCTCCGGACGGGGCCGCGAAGCCGTGCTCATCGACCCTGTGAAGGAACAGGCCCATCACTATCTGGCCGCCATCGAGGCACTGGACCTGAAGCTGGTCAACGCCATCGACACCCACACCCACGCCGACCACATCACGGCGCTGGGCGACCTGCGCGACACCACCGGCTGCGTGACGATCATGGGCCAGTTCACCAAGGCCGAGTGCGTGTCGGAACAGGTGCGCGAGGGCGAGGTGATCAACGTCGACGGCGTGAAGCTGCACGCGCTCTACACGCCCGGCCACACCGATGAATCCTTCAGCTTCGTACTCAATCCCGATGCGCCAATCGGGGTGTTCACCGGCGACGTGCTGCTGATTCGCGGCACCGGGCGCACCGACTTTCAGGGCGGCGACCCGCACAAGAGCTGGGACTCCATCGTCAACAAACTGTTTGCCCTGCCGGACGACACGCTGGTGTGGGCCGCGCACGACTACAAGGGCTGGATGACCTCCAGCATCGGCGAAGAGAAGCGCCACAACCCGCGACTGGCCGGCAAGACCGAGGCCGAGTACGTCGACATCATGCGCAACCTCAAGCTGCCCAACCCCAAGCTGATGGACGTTGCCGTGCCGGCCAACCTGGCCTGCGGTCGCTAAGCCGGTGATCCGCTACTCGCCGCTGCTCACCGACCTGCGCAGCGGCGGCGCTCGCGGTGCCGGCACCGATGCGCTGGCCGGCACCCTGACCGCGATTCTGCTCATTCCACAGGCCTTGGCCTACGCCCTGCTGGCGGGCCTGCCGCCGCAGATGGGCCTCTACGCCAGCGTGCTGCCGGTGATCGTTTACGCGCTGCTCGGCTCCAGCCGCACCTTGGCGGTGGGCCCGGTGGCAGTGGCGGCGGTGATGGTCAGCGCAGCGCTTACGCCGTACGCCGACGGCGACATGGACCGCTACGCGACCGGTGCGATGATCCTCTCGGCTTTGACAGGCCTCATCCTGCTGGGCTTTGCCGCGCTGCGGCTGGGCTGGCTGGCCAATCTGGTCAGTCACCCGGTGCTGTCGGGCTTCACCACCGGCGCCGCGCTCTTCATCATCGCCACCCAGATCGCGGGTTTGACCGGCATCCCCGCGCAGGGCGGCCACGCACTGCCCGACGTGGTGTGGGCGCTCGTGAAACAGGCCGGTGAGGCCCAGGGCCTGGTGATGGCGATCGGCGCGGCCAGCCTGCTGGTGCTGATGCTCGGGCGCAGCCCACTGGTGGTCGCGCTCACCCGCGCGGGGCTGGCACCGGCCCTCGCCACGGTGATCAGCCGCGTGGTGCCGCTGCTGGTGATCTTCGCCGCCACCGGCCTGTCGGCCCTGCTGGATTGGTCGGCGCAGGGCGCGGCCGTGGTCGGCGCGGTGCCGCAGGGCCTGCCGCTGCCCACCCTGCGCTTTGTTACCGAACCCGGCTGGCTGATGCTGCTGCCCTCGGCGGTGATGATTGCCGTGATCGGCTACGTGGAAAGCATTTCGGTGGCCAAGACCCTGGCCTTTCGGCGCAAGGAAAAGGTCTCCCCCGACCGCGAGCTGGCGGCGCTCGGCGCCGCCAATCTCATGGCGGCGGTGGCCAGCACCATGCCGGTGGCGGGCGGATTCTCGCGATCCATGGTCAATTTCGATGCCGGCGCGCGGACCCAGCTCGCCGCCGTGATCACCGCACTGTGGGTGGCCGCAGCGGCCTTTCTGTTCACCGGAGTGCTGGCCGAACTGCCCAAGGCGGTGCTGTCGGCGCTGATCGTGGTGGCGGTGTGGCAATTGGTCGACGTTGCCAGCCTGCGCCGCAATCTCGCCTACGATCGCATGGAGGGTGCCGCGCAATTCATTACCGGAGTCGGCGTGCTGGTCCTGGGCATCGAGCCGGGGCTGCTGCTGGGCGTCAGCGTCGCCATGCTCAGCTTTCTGTACCGCACCAGCCGCCCGCACATTGCCGTGGTGGGGCGTATGGCCGACCAGGCGCACTTTCGCAACATCCGCCGCCACCCGGTGCAGACCTTCCCCGGCCTGCTGCTGATGCGCGTTGATGAAAGCCTGTACTTTGCCAACGCGCCGTATCTGGAAGACGCGCTGCAGACACACATTCTGGAAACCCCCAACCTGCGCGCGGTGCTGCTGATCATGTCCGGCGTGAACGCGGTGGACGCCTCCGGTCTGGAGGTGCTGGAAACCCTTGAGGCGGCATTGGCCGCGCAGGGCGTTAACCTGCATCTGGCCGAAGTGAAGGGCCCGGTCACCGACCGCCTGGCCGGCACTCACCTGATGCAGCGGCTGGGCCGCCACCGACTGCACCTGTCGGCGCAGGACGCGCTGAATGATTTGATTGGAGGACCGCAGGGATGAGCCCACTGACCCAACCGACCGCCTTACGAGACCGCAGCACATGAACCTTTATGACCGCTACCTCATGCCCGCCCTGATTGATCTGTGCTGCGGCCTGAAACCCATCCAGGCGCAACGTGCCGCGCTGATTCCGCGCGCCCGCGGCGATGTTCTGGAAATCGGCATCGGCACCGGCCGCAATCTGCCGTTCTACGACGGCTCGAAGCTGACGTCGCTGCAGGGACTGGACCCGGCCGCCCAGATGAACGCCAAGGCCCGCGGCCGCGCCGATGCCGCTGGCCTTGCGGTGGAGCTGATCACGCTGTCGGCGGAGGCGATTCCGGCACCGGATGCGCGCTACGACACGGTGGTCTGCACGTTCACGCTGTGCACCATTCCCGATCCCATTGCCGCACTGCATGAGATGCGCCGCGTGCTCAAGCCCGATGGGCAGTTGTTGTTCTGCGAGCACGGCCGCGCCCCCGAAGCCAGCGTGCAGCAGTGGCAGGACCGCCTGACCCCGTGGTGGAGGCCGGTCGCGGGGGGCTGCCATCTCAATCGCGACGTGCCCGAGCTGCTGCGCGCGGGCGGCTTCAAGGCCATCGAGATCGAGGCCCAATACCTGAAAGGGCCCAAGCCCTGGGTCTGGGTGACGCAAGGCGTTGCGGTCGCGGCCTGACGGCCGGCGCGGACGATTCCGTTAGGCTGGCGCAACAACCACAAGGAGGAGCGCACGTCATGAAAGCCGTCTGGAACGATGTGGTCATCGCCGAAAGCGACGACACCGTGGTGGTCGAGAACAACCACTATTTTCCAATGGACGCGGTCAATTCGGCCTGTCTGCAACGCAATCCGCACCAGACCGTGTGCGGCTGGAAGGGCACGGCGCATTATTTCGACGTGGTGGCCGATGGTCAGCTGAACCCCAACGCCGCCTGGTGCTACCCGGAGCCGCTTGCGGCGGCCGAGGCCATCCGCAACCGTGTGGCGTTCTGGAACGGCGTGCGCGTCGGCGACTCGTGAGGCGTGGCGTTCGGTGTGGCGAAGAGCGACCTGCTTACTTCTTGCCGAAAACCAACAAGGCCAGACCGGCCGCGGCGGCCACGCCGCCGCCAATCAGGTAGGTCATCGTGTCGTCGGTGAACCTGCCGGTCACGCCCTCGACGACCTGCTCGCCCAGGCTCTCGGTGGCATTGAAGCCGAAGTACAGGGCAATCGCGCCCCCGACCAACAGCACCAACCCCAGCAATTTCGCAATGCCCATGTCCTGCTCCCGGTGAGGTGATGTCGGGCACGCATGCCCATGCGCCGACCGGCCAGTGTGGCGCAATTCGCCGCCGTCAACCGGTGGGGGCGGCGCGCTGCAGCATCACCAGGGCAAAACGGTCGTCGGCGTCGGTCCAGGTGCGGGCCACGCGCAGGCCGGCCGCCCGGGCCATGGCGGCGAAGTCTGCCGGCGCGTACTTGCAGCTGTACTCAACCTGCATTGCCTCCTGCTCGGCAAAGGCAAATTGGCGGCCTTCAACGGTGACGCACTGCGCACGCAGACTGACCAATGAGGTCTCGATGCGGCCCAGCACCGCGTTGTAGCGCGCACGGTGCGCAAACTGGGTTGCATCGAAGTCGGCGCCCAGCTCGCGATTCAGCCGAGTCAGCAGATTCAGGGTGAAGGCGGCGGTCACACCCGCGGCGTCGTTGTAAGCCGCTTCGATCACGGCCGGGTCCTTCTGCAGATCGATGCCCACCAGTGCCGCGCCGTCATCGCCCATGTCGGCGTGCATCACCCGCAGCAGTTCGATGGCCTCGGCGCGCTCGAAATTGCCGAGCGTCGAGCCCGGAAAAAAGATCAACACCCGCTGAGGCCGACGCTGCGGCACCGGCAGCTGCAGGGGCTGGTTGAAGTCGGCGCACAGGGGCATCAGTTCGAGGTCGGGAAAGCGCGCCTGCAACTGGTCGAGGCTGCCGCGCAGCGCGCTGGCCGAAATCTCGATGGGCACGAACGCCACCGGGGCCTGCAGCGCCGCGAGCAGCAGTTCGGTCTTGATGCCGCTGCCGCTGCCGAATTCCACCACCATGGCGCCGGGGCCGACGGCCTCGGCAATCGCCGCCGACTCGGCGTCCAGCAGGCCCAGCTCGGTGCGCGTCAGGTAGTACTCGGGCTGCTCGCAAATCTGTTCGAACAGGGCCGAGCCGCGCGCGTCGTAGAAGTACTTCGACGGCAGGCGCTTCGGCAACTGGGCCAGTCCGTGGCGCACGTCGGCCAGCATTTCGGCGCGGGCATCGGCGGGCGGATCAAAGCGGGTGCGTGCGGCGTCGTTCATCGGTCCTGCCCCAGTCGCAGCCCCATGAACTGCCAGCGGTCGGGCGGCATGAAGAAATTGCGATAGCTGGCCCGCATGTGTCCTTCAGGCGTGGCGCACGACCCACCGCGCAACACGAACTGGCCGCACATGAACTTGCCGTTGTATTCCCCCAGCGACCCCGGCAGCGGCCGATAGCCCGGATAGGCGGTGAACGGGCTGGCGGTCCACTCCCAGACATCGCCAAACAGTTGCGCAAAACCGTCGGTGACCGCGGGCGCCAGCGGCTGGTAGATGCCGGCATCGGCCCAGTGGCCGGCCACTGCGTGCGGGGCGGCGGCCACCTCCCACTCGGCCTCGGTGGGCAGTCGCGCGCCGGCCCAGCGGGCAAAGGCCTCGGCCTCGAAGTAGCTGACGTGGCACACCGGCGCGTGCGGGTCCAGCGCCTGGCGCCCCGACAGGGTGAACGCGGTTTCCAGATCCTCGGACCAGTACAGCGGCTGGGCCCAGCCGCAGGCCTGCACCGTGGCCCAGCCGGCCGAGAGCCACAGCAGGGGATTGCGGTAGCCGCCGTCTTCGACGAAGGCGCGGAACTCGGCGTTGGTCACCGGGCGATTGGCCAGCGCGTGAGGGTGCAGCAGGGCCTGGTGGCGCGGGGTTTCGCAATCAAAGGTGAAGCCCGCCCCATCGTGGCCGATGGCCTGCGGCCCCTCGGCACCGTCGATGAAGCGCAGTGGCAAGGCCGTGGACGCCGTGGCCGTTGCCGCAGGGGGCTGAAACGCCGGTTCCAGTGGGTTCAGCGACAGCAGATGCTTCAGGTCGGTGAGCAACAATTCCTGATGCTGCTGCTCATGGTGCAGGCCCAGCATGATGCGGCGGCGCAATTCGGGGTCGTCGTTTCGGGCCAGCAGGGCCTCGATGCGCTGTTCCACTTCATCGCGATAGTCCAGCACCTCGGCCAGCGCCGGCCGCGACAGCACACCGCGCTGCGGCCGCGCGTGCATCGGCCCCACGCTCTGGTAATAGGAATTGAACAGGTAGTCCCAGCGTGGATGGACCGGGGCGTATGCGGCGTCGGTGCCCAGCACGAACTGCTCGAAAAACCAGGTGGTGTGGGCCAGATGCCATTTGGCCGGGCTGGCATCGGGCATCGACTGCAACGCCGCATCTTCGGCGCTGAGCCCCGCCACCAGCGCACGGCTGCGCGCCCGCACGGTGCGGAACTGGGCCAGCGTGGAATCCACCGGGGCGACCGCAGTTGGCGCCTCGGCGCGGCATGGAGCGTCAATCATGAAGGGCCGCTGTTCGGTCGCAGAAATGAAGGGGCAGAATGCCAAAGATCGGTTTGCAGGGTGCGCGCGGCCGATCCCGGCCCGATTACGATGCACGCCATGACGCCCGCCGATGCCCGCCTCTTCGACCTCCCACCCGAGGTGATCTACCTCAACACCTGCGGTGCCGGCCCGCGCCTGCACGCGGTCAATGCCGCCGCGCAGCGCGCCCTCAGCAGCAGTGCCCACGCAGGGTCGGCACGCCCGGACGACGACCCGCGCGCGCCCGTCGAGGCCCTGCGCCAGCGCACCGCCGAGACCCTAGGCACCGAGGCGGATGCGCTGGCCTACTGCCCCTCGGTGAGTTACGGCATGAGCACCGCGGCACGCAACCTGACGGTCGCCGCCGGCCAGAACGTCGTGGTGGTCGACCGTGAGCATCCCTCCAACCACATGGCGTGGCAGCACGCGTGCGCCGAGGCTGCGGCGCAGCTGCGCACCGCCTGCCGTGGCAACGATGACGACTGGACCGCAGCCGTGATCCGGCAGATTGATGCCCGCACCGCCGTGGTCTGCGTGCCGCAGGCGCACTGGATCGACGGCAGGCTGCTCGACCTTGAGCGCATCGCCTGCGCCGCCCGGGCGGTCGGCGCGGCGCTGGTGATCGATGCCAGCCAGTCGCTGGGCCTGTTGCCCATGGCCTTCGAGACCGTGCAGCCCGATTTCGTCATCGCCCCCGGCCACAAATGGCTGCTGGGCGCCTACGGGCTGGGCTGGCTGTGGGCGGCCCCGAAGTGGCGCGCCCACGGCCAGCCGCTGGAGCGCAGCATCGCCGCCCGCCAGGCCGACGGCGACTTCGCCGCGCTGCGCCACCTGCCGCCCTATCGCGAAGGCGCCCGCCGCTTCGACTTTGGCGCGCACGCGCACCCCATCGCCGTGCCCATGGCCCTGGCCGCCATCACCCAGATGCAACGGTGGGGGCTCACGGCGCTGCGCACCCGCGTCGCCGCGCTCATCACCCACCTTGAAGCGCGGCTGGCGCAGCGCGGTCTGGCCGACGGGCTGGTGCCCGGCCACGCGCCGCATTTCTGCGCCTGGGTGCCACCGCCGGCACGGCTGGAAGACGTCACCGCCGCCGTGCGTGACGCCGGCTGCATCGTCGCCTGCCGCGCCGGCGCCTTGCGCATCGCGCCGTATCTGCACATCGACGAAGCCCAGCTCGACCATCTGGTCGACACGTTGGCTCGGTCGGTATGAGCGAGGCACCGCCCAGTGGACTGATTCTGGCCGGCGGTCGCGGCCAGCGCCTCGGCGGCCGTGACAAGGGTCTGGTCGCCCTGCAGGGTCGCCCGCTGATCGCCCATATCGCCGAGCGGCTGGTGCCGCAGGTGGGCGCGATGCTGATCAGCGCCAACCGCAATGCCGCCGACTACGCGCCTTACGGCACCGTCATCGCCGACAGCCTGCCCGGCCAGCCCGGCCCGCTGGCGGGGCTGCTGGCCGGGCTTGACCATTGCCCCGGCGACTGGTTGCTGGCGGTGCCCTGCGACGCGCTGGGTCTGCCACTGGACCTGGGGCGGCAACTGGCCAGCGCGGCCTCGGCGGCCGGTGTCAAGGCCGCCTATGCGCAGATCGGCGACGACGCGCTGTATCCCTGCTGCCTGCTGCACCGCGATCTGCAACCCGCGCTCGACGCCTGGCTGCGCGGCGGCCAGCGGGCGGTTCGCCACTGGCTGCACGCCGAAGGGGCGATCGCGGTGCCGCTGCGCGGCTGGCGCGCCGACATCTTCAACCTCAACACCGAGGCCGACCTGGCCCACGCGACGCGCCGCCTTGACCCCGGCAGATCTGGGGGCGGGTCCGATCCGGCCGCCGGTTGAGTGCGCCTCAGCCCAGCAGGCGGCTGAGCCTGTCGTTGAGCCGTGCGACCTGCCGGGCGTGCTCGGCTTCGAGGTTGCGGTAGGCGTCAACCAGCCGTTGACCCGCCTCGCTGAGGGTGGCGCCGCCGCCGCCCTTGCCGCCGGTGGCGCGGTCCACCAGCGACCGGCCCAATCGCTTTTCCATGGTCTGCACCGCGCCCCAGGCAGCGCGATAGCTCATGCCCATGCCGATTGCCGCCTGCCGGATCGAACCGCTCTGGTGTATGCGTTCCAGCAGCTCGATGCGCCCGTGGCCCCCCACGCTGCACCCGTCGGCCAGCAACCAGAAGTTGGCCTGCACGGTCAGCGTGGGCGACAAGGAAGACGACGTTGGGGAAGGCGATTGGGCCAAGCGAGCGGTTCTTCGTTATGCTGATCGGTGTATAACGTGAAGGCACTGCAACCGATGGAATCCACGTGCTGAATGCTGTTTTACCTGATCGCGCGCGCGCCCGTCTGCCCGTCCCGTCGGCCGGCGACCTGACGCTGCGTGACCAGCATGGCCGGGTCAAACGCAAGCTGCGTCTGTCGCTCACCGACCGCTGCAACTTCCGGTGCAGTTACTGCATGCCGGAACACCCGGTGTGGCTGCCCAGGGCCAGCCTGCTGACGCGCGCCGAACTGCTGCGGCTGGCGCGGTTGGCGGTGGCCCAAGGCATCACCCACATTCGGCTGACCGGCGGCGAGCCGCTGCTGCGCGCCGACGTGGTCGAGGTGGTCGCCGACCTGCAATCCCTGCGCGCCACGGGGCTGCAACGGCTGTCCATGACCAGCAACGCCGAGCGGCTTGGCGCGCTGGCCCAGCCCTTGGCCGACGCCGGGCTGGATGACCTGAACATCAGCCTCGATGCCATCGACGCCGACATCTTCACGCGACTCACCGGCCGCCCGCTTGCCCCGGTGCTGGCCGGCATCAAGGCCGCCGTTGCCGCCGGCCTGCCGGTCAAGCTCAATGCGGTGCTGATCCGCGGTCGCAACGATCACCAGATTCTGCCGCTCACCCGCTGGGCGCTGGCGCAGGACCTGAGCCTGCGCTTCATCGAGTACATGCCGCTGGACCAGCCCGGCCGCTGGCGGCCCGAGGCGGTACTCAGCGAGGCCGAAGTGCTGGCCGTGCTGCGCCGCCAGCACACGGCCGAAGCCTTGCCGCGCAGCGCCGAACCGGCCACCCGCTACCGCATCGACGGGCAGGACCGTGTCGGCGTGATCGCCACCGTGTCGAATCCGTTCTGCAGCAGTTGCGACCGCATCCGCCTCACCGCCACCGGCGAGCTGTTCACCTGCCTGTTTGCAAAAACCGGCACGCCCATGGGCGCCCAGATGCGCGCCGGGGCCGACGACGAGGCCCTGACCGCCACCCTGCGCCGCGCCGTCTGGCACAAGCAGGCAGGTTATGCGGCGACGCCGGGCCCGGTCGAGCGTCCCATCCTCATGCACGGGATGGGGGGGTGAGCCGCGCCGTTTTGCGAGCACAGCTCGCAGGCGCGGCGAACGCCCGGCCATGGACGGCCGGGCCGGGGGGCAATCGAGTGACCAAGTCGCGCCAGGGATGGCTTCAACACAGGTGTTTCGGCCTGCGCGCAGGCAATGCGAACGCCCGGCCAGCGAGCTGGGGTAGCCAAGCATCCAGTGAATGCTTGGCCCAGCGAGCGGCCGGGCCGGGGGTCAATCGAGCTATGAAGTTGCGCCATGGATGGCTTCAACACAGGTGTTCCGGCCTGCGCGCAGGCGCGGCGAACGCCCCGCTCCGACACCCAACTTTCAGGCATCGACGACCCACATGAATATTACCTTCACCTTTTACGGCGGCCTGACTCGCCGCTGCCAGGACGCGCCGCTCACCCTGAGCCTGCCCGAGGGCACCGCCACGCTCGGCGACGCGGTGGCCGAGCTGGGCAACCGCTTCCCCGATGCCTGGGAAGCTCTGGAGCGCGCCGCACTGGCCATCGACGACCAGATCGTGTCGCGGCGCACCAGCGTTGAGGACGGGATGACCGTGGCCCTGTTGCCGCCGGTTGCGGGGGGGTGACATGACCCTTTCGGCCACACCGTTACAACTCGACCCCCTGCTCGCCGAAGGCCAGTTCCCCGACTGTGGCGGACTCGCGATTTTCGGCGGGGCGGTGCGTAACCACCACGAAGGCAAGCCCGTGCTGCGCCTGCGCTATTCGGCGTATCCCCCCCTCGCGGAACGGCTGATGCGCGAAATCGAGGCCGAAACCCGCGCCAAGTTCGATCTGCCCTACTGCCGCGTCGTGCACCGCACCGGCCTGCTGCAGATCGGTGACGTGGCGATTTACTGCGTGGTCCGCGCCGCCCACCGCGCCGAAGCCTTTGCCGGCTGCCGCCATGCGGTCGATGCCGTAAAGCACCGCGTGCCGATCTGGAAGGAAGAGTTCTACGCCGACGGCAGCAGCGCCTTCGTCGATGGCTGCTGCATCAACCCGGAACTGGGCGAGCCCACCTTCGGGGCGTTGGTCGAACCCTGCGACCACCCCCATCATCACGGTCACACCCCCGCATGAAAGACGTCGGCAGCAAACCCGAAACCCGTCGCAGCGCCCGCGCCAGTTGTGTGCTGCATGCACCGACGGACTGCATCACCCGCCTGCGCGAAGCCAACACTGACAAGGGCGATGCCCTCAAGACCGCGCGCGTTGCCGGCATCCTCGCCGCCAAGCGCACCGACGAGCTGATTCCGCTCTGCCATCCGCTGCCGATCTACCGCGCCGACATCGACTTCGAGCTGGCCGACACCTCGGTGAAGGTCATCGCCACCGTCGAGACCATCGGCCCCACCGGGGTGGAGATGGAAGCGCTCACGGCCGCCAGTCTGGCCGCGCTCACGCTCTACGACATGCTCAAGCCACATTGCCAGCCGGCCGAGCTGCGCATTACCGACACGCATCTGGAAGAGAAAAAGGGCGGCAAGTCGCAGTTTGGCCGCGCGCTGCGGGTGGCCGCCACCGCGCGGGTCATCGTGCTGTCCGACACCGTGGCCGCCGGGCGCAAACCCGACACCGCAGGCCGCGCCGTGGAAGCCGCGCTGCAGCAGTCGGGCTTCACCGAGATCGGCTACACCGTGATTCCCGACGAACCCGAGCAGCTGCGCGCCGAACTGGATGCCGCCATTGAGGCCGGCGTGGCGCTGATCATCACGGTGGGCGGCACCGGCGTGTCGCCGCGCGACAGCACCGTGGAAACCGTCACACCCTACCTGCAGCAACCGCTGCCCGGACTGATGGAAGCCGCCCGCGCCTTCGGCCAGCGGCGAACGCCCTACGCGGCGCTGTCACGCGGCGTGGCCGGCTATGCGCGCAACAACAGCCTGATCGTCACCTGCCCCGGCAGCAAAGGCGGCGCCAGCGAAACCCTGGCCGCCATCCAGCCGGCGCTGATCCACCTGATCGAAGTCTGCCGGCCCGGCAAGCCGCACGCCGGGGGCTACCAGTAGGCGGTATGGCGGCGCTGCTGCTACCGCTGGGCCTGCTGCTGATTGCGGTGCTGTATGCCAGCGTCGGCCACGGCGGCGCGTCCGGCTATATCGCGGTGATGGCGCTGACCGGGTTGCCGCCCGAAACCATCCGCCCCACGGCCCTGATGATGAACGTGGCGGTGGCCGGTATCGCCACCGCGCAGTTCGCCCGTGCCGGGCACTTCCGCTGGGCCGTGCTGTGGCCGTTCGCCGTGGCGGCGGTGCCGTTTGCCTGGCTGGGGGGGCGGCTGCCGCTGGGGGCGGGCCTGTTCGGCATCATCGTCGGCCTCGTGTTGCTGCTGTCGGCGGCGCGGCTGTTGTGGCAGCCGAAGGAAGCCGAGACCACACGCCCGCTCACCCTGGCCTGGGCGCTGCCGGTGGGCGCGGTGCTGGGGCTGCTCTCCGGGCTGGTCGGCGTGGGCGGCGGCATTTTTCTCACCCCGCTGCTGCTGATGGCCGGATGGGCACGCGCCAAGGTGGCCGCCGCAGTGTCGGCGCCGTTCATCCTGCTCAATTCGCTGGCCGGCCTGCTCGGCTGGTGGGGACAGGGTCAGGGCTGGCCTTCACCCGCGTTCCTTGCGCCGCTGTTGCTGGCTGCGATCGTCGGAGGCAGCCTGGGGGGCTGGCTGGGCAGCCGTCGTCTGGCGCCCGAAGGCATCAAACGCGCGCTGGCCGTGGTGTTGCTGGTGGCCGGCCTGAAAATGCTCGGAGCTGGATTGACACCATGATCACCCTCGACGACGCCCTGGGCGTCTACGCTCAAGCGGTCTCACCTTTGCCCGCGCAAACCACGCCACTGGCCCACGCCCTGGGTCGGGTGCTGGCCGAAGCACCGGTGGCCGCCACCGACCTGCCCATGTTCACGCAGAGCGCCGTGGACGGTTACGCGCTGCGCAGCACCGACCTGGCATCGGCACGAAGTGGATCTCCGGTGACGCTCGCGCTGATCGGCGAAGTGGCGGCGGGCGCGGGTGAACTGCCCGACATCGGACCCGGTCAGGCCGCGCGCATCTTCACCGGCGGCCGCCTGCCGCCCGGCGCCGACGCCGTGGCGCGGCAGGAAATCGTCACCCGTGACGGCGACCGGATCGTGCTCGAAACCGCGCTGCCGCCGGGCGAGGACACGCGCTTTCGTGGCGAGGAGCTTCAAGCCGGAACCGCTCTGGCCACGCCCGGCATCCGGCTCACCCCGGGCGGCATTGCGGCGCTGGCCATGGCCGGCATCGGCGAGGTGCAAAGCCATCGCGCCCCGCGCATCGCCCTGCTGGTGACCGGCGATGAGGTAGTGCCGCCGGGCGGCGCCATCGCGGCCGGGCAAATCTTCGACGCCAACGGCCCGCTGCTGCATGCCTGGTTTCAGGCGCGGGGTGGGGCGGTGCCGAAGGTGCGCTACGTGGCCGACACGCTCGATGCCGTCACCGCCGCCCTGGGTGCGGCGCTGGCCGAGGCCGATCTGGTCATCACCACCGGCGGCGTGTCGGTGGGCGACAAGGACTTTCTGCGCGCGGCCGCCACCGCGCTGGGTGTGACCGAGCGCTTCTGGCGGGTCACCCAGAAGCCCGGCATGCCGCTGTACTTCGGACAGCGCGGGGACCAGCGCGATGGGCCGTTCATCCTCGGCTTGCCCGGCAACCCCGGCGCGGTGCTGGTGGGGCTGGAAGTGCACGTCGCACGCGTGCTGGCGCTGATGGAGGGCGAAACCCCGCCCGGCCCGCACTGGCACCAGGCACCCCTCGCTGAAGACTTCCGCGGTGACACCCGCCGCGACCTGCTGGCACGGATGCGTCTGGCGGTCGATGCCAATGGACAGGTGCGACTGCAGCCGCTGGGCCGCCAGGGGTCGCACATGCTCAGCAACCTGATCGAGGCCAACGTGATCGTGCGCGTGCCGCCTGGCGAGCACACTGCGGGCGCGCGGCTGTCATGGGTGGCCTTGACCGGCTGAGGGGCCTTTTGGCCGGCGTGCGGAATCCAACCATTGCCAGCCTGCGCCGGCGTGGCGTCACACGGCCAGCGCCTTCGTCGACGGGAGGATGACGACAGCGCTCTCGGACCGGCTCACGCACCATTCCGCCACGGTGGATTTCCTCTGGCGCAGTAGGCAGCTGATGCCTAAGGTGCTTTCCGTCTTCTGCAAGGCTGGGGGAGACGGGGCAGGCCATCCTGGCGCCGTTGCTGTTCAACAACGCGGCGACCCCGGGCTGATTGCGGCGGCGAGACGCGCAATTGACAAGCCGGGTTGGGTGGCGGAGCATCGCTACATGATCATGTCGACTCCATATCAGCGTTCGCCGCGACTCGCGGGGCCTATTCTCGAACGCATGTAAGCCCCGGGCATGGCACTGAGCGCCGCCGCAGTTCCCGCCCGGGGCCCTCAGTCGCAATCCCTAGTTCCCGCGCAGATCGCTGATCTGCTTGCGCGTCTGGTTTTCACCTCTCGGACTTCTCCCCACCTGATAACACCGGCTTGCGAGCCGGTCCTATGCGCGCGCCTGCCCAAAAAGAGAATCCTGTATGCACACACAACAAACCCATCACGATAATTTGTCTTCGCCGCCCTTGATCCTCGATTCGGCGCAACTGGCACCCCTGAATGGCGCGGTGCGCCTTGCTTCCCGGAGTGCGCCGGAAATCGCCAGCCGTCTGCTGGAGGAGATTGACCGCGCCGAAGTGCTACCCACCAAAGACGTACCCGACACGGTGGTGACGTTGGGTAGCTGGGTCACCTACCAAGACGTCGACAACGGCAGCATCCGCACCTTGCAACTGGTTTTGCCCAGCGACGCCGACCCCACACAGCAGAAATTCTCCATCATCAGTCCTATTGGCGCTGCGCTTATCGGGCTCTCAGTGGGTCACGTGATGCCCTGGAACGTGCGTGATGGTGAGCAACGCCGCCTGACCGTCATCAGGGTGTCGAAACGCCCCACGGCCCGCTAAGGATGCTCTGCACTGAAGCATTCAGCGCAGTTGATCTGAATGGTTGATCCAGCTC